>Ga0302311_10000076_pt1 | contig 117286 bp, 107 predicted proteins | sample III_Palsa_N1_3_FD_200449 | JGI IMG/M metagenome (GOLD analysis project Ga0302311, IMG submission 200449) | Peat permafrost microbial communities from Stordalen Mire near Abisko, Sweden - III_Palsa_N1_3 | ecosystem: Environmental > Terrestrial > Soil > Palsa > Peat permafrost | place: Sweden...
CGCCAATCCAGCACGCCTCAACGGCAATGGTCTGGCTGTCAACACGGTGTTGTTCAACACCACGATCCCCGATTTCGACAACTTCGCCAATCAACTGAATATCGCAAAGACCTTCAATACGCGCTCGGTCGGCGATATCACTGTGACTGCGGGTTATTTCAAGGATGTCCAGGACCTGGTGATGGACTGGCACTGGACGGACTACCTCTTGGAGGTCAAGGGCAACAACCCGCAGCTCCTCGACGTCTATAACGCGCAAGGCCAGAAAGTCACCCAGGGGGGCCTCGTTGCCTACTACGCCTCCGCTTTCGGCTGTGTGTCGTGCACACGTTATTACAATGTTGTGTACGATGCCGATGCGCCGTTCGTGAATCTCAACTGGAAGTATGGCCCGGTCAATTTCGACGGCAGCCTTCGGTACGACATATTGAGCGCGTCGGGCACCTACCAACAGGCCGCCACGACAACATTGAGCGATCTCACGGGCAACGGCATCGCCCTGCCGGCGGCGTCAACCACCAGCGGTACCGTCTCGCCGGTCAGCTACACCAAGGAAACGCTCTCCTATTCCTTCGGTGCCAATTACCAGCTGATGCCGGATCTGGCGCTCTTCGGTCGGATCAGCCGTGGGGCCCGGTTCAATGCCGACCGAGCCCTTCCCGGCGCCCCTGACGGTTCGGTCCCGGATTTCCAGGCACTCGACCATGTCGAGCAGCAGGAGGGCGGCGTCAAATGGCAGGAGAAGTACTTCGACCTTTTCGTCACCGGCTTCCATGCCACGACGGACGAGTACGGCACGAATATCACCAATACCGGCCTCTCGGTCTATGATCGCTCATACGAATCGTACGGCATCGAAACGGAAGGAACCGTTCACTACGGGCCATTCGGTCTCAATGGCGGCGTCACCTGGACCCATGCCAGGATTACGGCCGATGGAGCAGCCGGAGCCACGGATATCGGCTCGGTACCCCAGCGCCAGGCCGAATGGGTCTACCAAATCACGCCCGCCTACTACGCCGATGATTTCACGATCGGTGCCAATATCGTCGGAACGTCGAGCTCGCCGGCCAGTCAGCCGAGCACGGTGAAGATGCCGGGCTACGTCACCGTCGGCCTGGTCGGCCAGTATTTCTTGACGGATCAGGCGCGGATTTCGCTGAACGTGAGCAATCTGTTCAACGCACTCGGCATAACCGAGGTGGATCAAGGCAGCGGTACGGCGGGCAATCAGCTGGCTACGGCGCGCGTCCTTCCTGGCCGATCAGTCGAACTGGGGGTGAAATATTCCTTCTAAGACGAGCTTCCGGGCGGCTAGGCCATAGTCGGCAGCCGCGATAGTCAAAACTAGGGTCAAAACTAGGAAAGAACTCCAAATCGGCGGGACGGATCTCCCCGACGTCCCGCCGCAACTTCCCGGCACCGGCGATCTCGATCGCCGGTGATTTTTCCGGGGTCCGCAGGCAGTGTCCGGGAGCGAAATTTCATCTCACGATTCCTTGGACCGGGAGCAGGTTGCCCGACCGGCTCCCGTCTGCCTGTGATTTTGTGACAGCCCATACATCATGATCAACGGGTCGTTGCTCATCGTCGTCTTCAGGTGGCCAGCGGTGAGCGGCAGATATTCCAGGGCCTGATCTGAAGGAAATCCCCCCAAGTGCCGAACCCGGATCGACACCTCGCTCTTGTGGCTGTCATCCAACTTGAAGGCAGTTCCAGTAGCGTGGCGCCGCAACGCGTCCCTAACACAGTCGGCCTGCTTATCGGCCCATTCCATGATCCCGACGCCAGCCATTTCGCCCCCAACATTCTTACCGCTTCACTACTATGAAGTTAGCCCTGACACATAATACAATCGCACTCCAGCACTGTCTCCGGGCGGTCGGCGGAGGCGGCACCTTCGCTGACCTGATCATCCCCAGTGAAGCGATGACCTGCGCAGACCCGAAACGTGAACCTACAAATCGTCAGGTGTCGGCCTGACATGTCAGCGCGTTATCTGGATGAAATCTTAGCGCAGCTCCGCGATATCGCCCGTGAGCCTCGAAAACGGCCCCTAGGAACTCCTGCGTGAGATCGAGGTGCCTCAACGCGCAAGTGCGGGCCTGACGCCAAAGTCATTGGAACCCAGGTCGAGCCCTAGTAGCCGGGAGATCACAAATCACGATATCCGTCACTAAATAATTGAATTCATTCAACTTTTACGGGCTTCTGTTCCGATTATCCCTGTCACGGATTCCGATTATCCCTGTCCATTCCGATTACCTTTGTCACCCTACAACACACGCCTTGACACCCGTCCTTACCGCGCCCACATTGTATTAAATAACTAATACAATGAAGCAATCCATGCTCGACCGCCTCCACATCGCCGACACCGGCGTTCCGATCTACATCCAGCTGCGCGAGCAGCTGTTGCGGGCGATCGGGGCTGGGGTCTGGCCGCCGGGCGGGCAGCTGCCGACCATGCGGCAGGTCGCGGTCGCGCTCAAAATCGATCTCAACACGGTGCAGCGTGCCTATGCCGAGCTCGAGCGCGACGGCGTACTGGTGACCACGCGCGGGCGCGGTACCTTCGTCGCCAATCCTCCCCCGCCGCTCGATCCGGTCCGCCACGATCTGGAGCTCGATACCCTCGCCGCCAAGACCATCGCCGCCGCCCGCGCAGCCGGGCTCGACCCGGCCGATCTCGCGCAGGCCATCCTTGCCAGACTGGAGCAAACGCCATGAAGAGCCCGAACGCGCCGGCCGCCCTGCTCGCCCTGCTGTTTCTGATCGCCGGCATCAGCTCAGTCGTGTTCCTGCATCTGATCGTGCCGGCCGTGCCTTTGATCCTGCTCGCGATCCTGATGCCGCAGAGCCTGCTGATCGCCGATCAATGGGAGAAGGTCGTGGTGCTGCGTCTCGGCCAGTTGAAGGGCATCAAGGGGCCCGGCTGGTTCTTCATCGTACCGTTCATCGATCGGGTCGCCGCCGTGATCGACCAGCGTATCCAGACGACCGAGATCAATGCCGAGCAGGCGCTGACCAAGGACACGGTCCCGGTCGGCGTCGATGCCATCGTGTTCTGGCAGGTCCATGACGCCGAGCGGGCCGCGCTCGAGATCACCGACTACATGCGCGCGATCCAGCGCGTCGCCCAGACCTCGCTGCGCGAGACGATCGGCGCCTCGCTGCTGTCGACCCTGCTGGCCGAGCGCCGCGCGGCCGACGAGCAATTGAAGAATGTCATCGGCGCCAAGACCGCCGAATGGGGCGTATCGTGCCTGTCGGTCGAAATCCGCGACGTGGCCATCCCGATCGGTCTGCAGGACGCCATGAGCCGCCAGGCCCAGGCCGAACGCGAGAAGGAGGCCCGCATCATTCTGGGCTCGGCCGAATTCGCGGTCGCCGAACAGTTCCGCCTTGCCGCCGAAACCTATGCCGGCAACCCGGTGGCCCTGCAGCTGCGCGCGATGAACATCATCTATGAGACGACCAAGGAGCGCGGCGCCACCATCCTGATGCCGACCTCGATGGTCGACGCCATGAACCCGGCGGTCGCGGTGGCACTCAACCAGGCCGCCAAGGGTTAGATCAGGCGGACGGCGCCCACGGCATGGCGACCTCGATCTCCGGTGCCGAGGTCGCCTGCATCGCCTGGATCTCGGACTGCATCACCCGGTTCCGGCCCGCGGCCTTGGCCCGGTAGAGCCCGGCATCGGCCGCCGCGACCAGCAGATCGGACGCGGTATCCGGACCCGGCACGATGCTGGCGAGACCGATGCTGATCGTCACCACATGCAGCGGGCTCACGGCGTGGGGGATCGCCAGATCCTGGACCGCGGCCTGGATCTTCAATGCCACCTCGAAGGCGCCGGCCGCGGGCGTGCCGGGCAGGCCAACCAGAAATTCCTCGCCGCCGTAGCGCGCGACCAGATCGGCCGGACGCTTGGTTTGCTCGACCAGCACCGCCGCAAGGCGACGCAGACAGGCGTCGCCCTCCTGATGGCCATAGGTGTCGTTGAAGCCTTTGAAATGGTCGACGTCGATCATCAGGACGGAGAGCGGCTGGTGTTCCCGCAGCGCGCGTTGCCATTCGGTCGCCAGTGCCTCGTCCAGGCGGCGGCGATTGAACAGGCCCGTGAGCCCGTCGCGGCCGGCCAAGTCGCGCAGCGTCGCATTGACCACGGCCAGGCGGCTATAGAGCCGCGTCACGTCGTGGAACAGCGAGATCATCACGGTCAACGAGGTGATGAAGCTGCCGGATTTGGCCAGGTACCAGCCGAGCGAAAACCGCTCCGTACCGCAGTAGGTCAGCCAGACGTCGAAGCAGGCGGCGAGCATGCCGACGGCCAGCCAGAGCTGTTCCGGCGTCTTGGCGCCGAGCCGAGCCACCGCCACCGTCGCCAGCACCAGGAGCGCCAGGATGGAGAGCGGCAGCGACGCGGTCCAGCCGGAGAAGAGCGTGCGCCCGTCGCGCAGCGTCGGCGGCAGATCGTCGATGAAGCCGGTCGCGATCACGGATACCACCACGACGATCGCCAGCACGACGGCGATCACGCGCACGACCGACGTGGCCCGACGCAGCGGCTGCGCCATGGTGGCGTAGCGCAGGATGGCGAGACCGAAGCCCAGGTGCCAGGCCGACCAGAGCCAGACCGCGCTCTCGTTCGTGCCGATGATCGAGCCGGGCACGAAGCCGTTGGGGAAGGAGGCGGTCAGCGGCACGAAAATCGCCGCGATGAAGAAATAGGCCGTGCCTAAACGGACCGCATCCTCGCGATCCTCGATCGCCCCCTTGCTGAACAGGAACGCCGCCAGCAGCAGGTTGATCACGAACATCGCCGTGCCGAACGCGGTCATATAGCCGGGGATCGCTATCAGCGGCAGGTTGGCGTAAGGGGTGGCGACGGCGCCGACCAGGATCAGCACGAAGCTGAGTGTCCAGGCCGTCCGATATTGCCGGCGGGTGACCCGTTCCCCCGGCAGCGGCAGCAGAGCGGAAGAGACGGTCGTATCCAAAAGATTCGTGCCCGACGCCATGGTGCATTCCGCTTGAAGGAGCTCGCCTAGAATAGCGCCAAAACACCTCTTAAATTCATTAAAATTGTTTCTAAACCACCGGTTTTGCCCTTAGAGCAAACTCGCGGCTATATTGACGCTGAAGGCCAGGATCACCGTATTGAAGAAGAAGGTCAGGATGGCGTGGGCCAGCGTCAGCCGCCGCATGGCCGTGGTCGTGACCGCGATGTCGGAGGTCTGCGCGGTCATGCCGATGGTGAAGGAGTAATAGGCGAAATCCATATATTCCCAGGATTTTGCCGGACCCGGAAAGGCGAAGCCGCCGCGCTGCTTTTCCCGCTCCGTCGTCGGATCATCGTCCGGCGTCGCCCCATAGAATTCATGGGCATAGTGCAGCGTGAATACCGTGTGCAGAAAGAACCACGATACCAGGATGGTGAAGACCGCCAGCGCCAGATGATAGGGCTTGGCCTCCTCGGCCACGTCCTTGTAGTCGGCGAGCAGGCTGACGACGGCGCCCAGACTGGTTACCGCCGCAGCGGCGCACATGATCAGGATGATCCAGCGGCCATCGTCGTCGATGCGGGCGAGGGCCCTGATCTGGCCGGTGTCGGCGCGCAGGATCAGGGCCCAGGCGAGCGCCAGATAGAGCCCGGCGGCCACGTCCCAACCGACGATCAGATGCAGGCTGCGCGACCAGTCATGGGGCAACAGCAGGCCGGCCGCGAGGCCCAGGCCGATGGCAATGAACAGCCGCGGACGGGCGCGGATCGCATTGATCATGGGGAGAAAACTCCGGCGCTGCGGGCAGGTGTGCGGGGACGAGGCGCCGCTGGGCGCGACTTTCCGGCGAGCCTCGGGCAAACGGCGCTTTCAAACGCCCGGTTCCCGCGATAATGATCGATCGAGACCGCCGGGTGGAGCGATTATCCGGGAAATGTCGATCAAACCCGATCATGGCCCCGACCTGCTTCTGGACGATGCCGAACGGCTGACCGCGGCCCGCGATTTCGCCGCAGCCGAGGCCCTGTGCCGGACGATGCTCGAAGCAGCACCAAGGCGGCCGGATGCCATCGCGCTGCTCGGCTGGATTCATCTCGAGACCGGCCGGCTGGGCTCGGCCGAGGCCCTGCTGCGGCGCGCCTTGTCGCTGGACCCCGATACCGTCCGCACCATCCTGGTGCTGGTCACCCTGCTGGCGCGGCAGCACCGGCGGGACGAGGCGCTGCGCTATCTGGGCACGGCCGAGATCCTGGAGCCGAGGCACCCCGACACGCTGCTGATGCTGGGACAGTTGCTCAACGAGGCCAAACGGTACGACGAGGCGGTGCTGCGGCTGGAACGGCTGGTCGCGATCACGCCGCGCCATGCCCCGGCCTGGGTGGCATTGGGGTCGGCACACCAGAACCGGGCCGAGTTCGGGGCGGCAACCGATGCCTTCCTGCGCGCGCTGGCGTTGGATGCGACGCTGGTCGACGCCTGGAACATGCTGGGCATCTGCCTCACGGAGCTGGAGCGGCACAAGGATGCGCTTGCCGCCTTCGACCGGGCCCAGGCCCTGGCACCGGACGACGCGACCCAGGCGCTGGGCCGCGGCTTCGCCTTGACCCGTGCACGCCGGTTCGAGGAGGCGCGGGCCGTGTTCGACGCCTGCGTCCGGGCCCAGCCCGACGAGGTGCGCGCAATCGTCGCCCGCGGCGTCTGCAGCTTCGCCTGCGGCCGGCTCGAGGAAGGCTGGGCCGACTATGATCGGCGCTTCGAGATCATCACCGACGGGCTGGTGATGCGGGCACCGCTGCCGCATTGGCAGGGCGAGCCGCTCGACGGCCGCCGGATCCTGCTGGTCGGCGAGCAGGGCCAGGGCGACATGCTGCAATATTGCCGCTTCGCGCCGCTGGTCGCCGCCGCCGGCGGGCAGGTCGTGCTGGGGGTGACGCCGGGCCTGAAGCGGCTGCTGGCCCGGGTCGAGGGCGTGTCGGACGTGGTTGCCGCCCCGGACCGGCCGCCCAAACTCGATCTGCAAGTGCCGATGATGAGCCTGCCCCGCCGCCTGGGCCTGGGGCTCGACCGCATTCCGGCCAAGATCCCCTATCTCTGCGCCGATCCGGCCGATCTCGCCAAATTCGCCGCGGTGCGCGATATCCCGGAATTCAAGGTCGGCCTGGTCTGGTCCGGGGCACCGCGGCCGCACGAGCCGTCGGCGAACATCACCGACCGGCGGCGCAGCATGCCTTTGGCCGCCCTGGCGCCGCTGGGTCAGGTCCCCGGCGTCCGCTTCTTCAGCCTGCAGAAGGGACCGGGCGCCCAGCAGCTGGAGACGCCGCCGCCGGGTCTGCCCATCACCGACCTCACGGCCGAGATCGACGACTTCGCCGATACCGCGGCACTGGTCGCCCAGCTCGACCTGGTCATCGCCGTCGATACCTCGGTCATCCACCTGGCCGGCGGCATGGGCGTGCCGGTCTGGATGCTGTCGCGGTTCGACGCCTGCTGGCGCTGGCTGATCGATCGGGAAGACACGCCCTGGTACCCAACCATGCGGATCTTCCATCAGAACCGCCCGGGCGATTGGGCCGAGGTGATGGCGCGCGTCGTCCCGGCGCTCGCCGCGGCCATCGCTGCGGCGTAAACGACCGGACCCGCCTGCCGGCTTGGTTTCCACGCAGCGCCCGTGCTAGGTTCCGGCCATCGGAGTGCCCTCCGGCCCGGATCTCACGATTTCCGGGCGTTTTCCACCGTGTCATGGGGTGCCGGCAGATCCGCTGCCGGCTGAGATCATACCCACAGCCACCTGATCTGGGTCATGCCAGCGAAGGGATGCACGAGATGCACACTGCCTCTCCGTTACGCTCGTCCACCGTTCCGCCCAGCGTCGTCGTCATCGGCGGCGGCGTCATCGGCCTGTCGCTCGGCTGGCGCCTGGCCCAAGCCGGCTGCCCGGTCACGCTGGTCGAGCGCAATGCCCAGACCGGCCGCGGCGCCTCCTGGGCCGCCGCCGGCATGCTCGCCGCCGGCATCGAGGCGGAGCCGACCGAGGAACCCCTGTTCGCGCTCGCGCGCTGGAGCCAGTCGCTCTGGCCGGATTTCGCGGCCGCGCTGGAGGCGGCCTCGGGCCTTCCGACCGGCTATGACGCGACCGGCACGCTCGTCTGCGCCTTCAGCCGCGACCAGGCGGAAAAGCTGCGCCACGGCATCGCGTTCCAGCGTGGGTTGGGCGGTGTGTTCCAATGGCTGGGTGCCGCCGATGCCCGCGAGCGCGAGCCGGGCTTGGCGCCCAACCTGGTCGCCGCCGCCTTCAGCCCGAACGATCACCAGGTCGACAATCGGCTGGTCGCAAGCGCCTTGGCCGAGGCGTTCCGACGCGCCGGCGGGCGGCTGATCACCGGTGCCGAGGCTGCGGTCGATCTCGAAGGCGGCCGTGCCGTCGGTGTCGTCGCGGGTGACACCCGGCATCCGGCCGATATCGTGGTGGTCGCCGCCGGCGCCTGGAGCCGCACCGTCCCCGGCCTGCCGCCCGCCCATCGCCCGCCGACCCGGCCGATCAAGGGCCAGATGCTGGCGCTGATGATGCCGGCGGGCGCGCCGCTGATCCGCCATACGGTCTGGGGCGGCCAATGCTATCTGGTGCCGCGCGCCGATGGGCGGCTGCTGGTCGGCGCCACGGTCGAGGAACGCGGCTTCGATGCCGCCATCACCGCCGGCGGGCTCTTGGGCCTGCTCGACGATGCCTGGCGCACATTGCCCGGCATCGAGGATCTGCCGATCCACGAGACCTGGACCGGCTTCCGCCCCGGCTCGCCCGACGATCAGCCGATGCTGGGTTTGACCGGCATCGACGGGCTGCTGGTCGCGACCGGCCATCATCGCAACGGCATCCTGCTGACGCCGGCGACCGCCGCGGCGATGGCCGAGTTGATCCTGACCGGCCGGGTCTCGCCCCACATCAAACCCTTCGGCATCGAGCGTTTCGGGAACAGAGCATGAGCGGGACCATTCACGTGAACGGCGCGGAACGGGCGCTGGAGTGCGACAGCGTCGCAGCCCTGATCGCCGCCATGGGCATCGCCGCCGACGCGCGCGGCGTCGCGGTGGCCGTGAACGGCGCCGTGGTGCCGCGGCCGCACTGGCCGAGCGTCCCCCTCGCCCATGGCGACCAGGTCGAGGTCATTCGCGCGATGCAGGGCGGTTGAGGAGATGAGCATGAACGACCCCTTCGAGATCGCCGGCACGTCTGTCGGTTCGCGCCTGCTGATGGGCACGGCCGGCTATCCGAACCGGGCCAGCCTGCTGGCGGCGCTCGCGGCCGGCGGCACCGGCATCGTCACCATGTCGGTCCGCCGCATCAGCCTGGACGGCTATGAGGGCAGCCTGGTCGACAGCCTGGGCGACCGGTTTCGGCTGCTGCCGAACACCGCCGGCTGCGCCACCGTGCGCGACGCGGTGCTGACCGCCGAACTGGCGCGCGAGGCGCTGGGGACGAATTGGGTGAAGCTGGAGCTGATCGGCGACCGCGACACGCTCTATCCCGATGTCGAGCAGCTGGTGCGGGCCGCGACCGAGCTCGTGGACAAGGGCTTCGCCGTGTTTCCCTATACCAACGACGACCCGATCACCGCGCGCAAGCTCGCCGATGTCGGCTGTGTCGCGGTCATGCCGCTGGGCAGCCTGATCGGGTCGGGCAACGGCATCGAGAACCCGCGCGCGATCGAGCGGATCTGCAACCGCTCGGCCGTTCCCGTCATCCTCGATGCCGGCATCGGCACCGCGTCGGATGCGTGCCTCGCGATGGAGCTCGGCTGCAGCGCCGTGCTGGTCAATACCGCCGTCGCCAAGGCCAACGACCCGATCGCCATGGCGACGGCACTGCGCCACGCGGTCGAGGCCGGCCGCCTCGCCCACGCCGCCGGCCGCATCCCGAAGCGCGATTTCGCCGAGGCATCGAGCCCGCAGCTGGGGTTGATCGGGGCGTAAGCCCTCTTCTCTCTTTTCATAGTTTAATTAAACTAGTACAATTAAACTATGAAAGCCGAGCTGCTGATTCTGGGCGTGCTCCATCGCGAGGATATGCACCCCTACGAGATCAAACGCCGCCTGCAGGCGGCGATGGTCGAGTGCTATCTGGATATCGAGGTCGGCACGCTCTATTACGCCGTCCGGCAATTGGCCAAGGAAGGCCATATCGCGATATGCGGCCAGGAGCCGGTCGTACGCGGCGGCGAGCGCACGATCTATACGCTCACCGACAGCGGCCGCGCCCGGTTTCAGGCCTTGCTGCTGGAGCGCTTCGCCGACCGGTCGCACAGCATGCACCCGCTCTATCCGGCACTGCTGTTCATGCATCTGGGCGATCTCGACCGGATCGCGGCCTTGCTGCGCCAGCGGCTGTCGGAGCTGGAGCCGCGCGAGAGCGAGGTCGGCAAGCTGCACGCCATTATCGGCGGCGTGGTCGCCACCGGCACGCGCTTTCTGATGGAGCACGGCCTCGCCCATCTGCGCATCGAGATCAATTGGCTGCAACGCCTGCTGGCCGAGATCGAGGGCGGCCGGGTGCATGGACCTGACTTCGCCGCGGCACGCGCCCTCGGCATTACCCGACCGGAGGGAGACGATTCATGAGCAACAAGCCCAAGCTGTTCGCGGACCGTAATTTTCGCTGGCTGATCGGCGGCGGGGCCATCTCGATGCTGGGCGATCAATTCACGCTGGTGGCCCTGCCCTGGCTGGTGCTGAAGCTGACCGGCGACACGCTGATCCTGGGTCTCGTGCTGGCCACGATGAGCGTGCCGCGCGCTGTCTTCATCCTGTTCGGCGGCGCCGTCACCGATCGCTATGAGCCGAAGCGCGTGCTGATGCTGACCAAATACGCCAACCTGGTCCTCTTGGGCCTGTTGGCCGCCCTGGTGCTGAGCGGCCAACTCCAACTGTGGATGCTGTTCGGCATGGGCTTCCTCATCGGGCTCGCCAGTGCCTTCAGCATCCCGTCCGGCAGTTCGATCATGCCGCTGACGATCGCGCCCGATCGGCTGCAGGCCGCGAACGGCGTGTTGATGGCGGTGCGCCAGGTGACATTGCTGCTGGGGCCGCTCCTCGCCGGCCTGTTGATCGTGCTGTTCGGCGACCGGGCGGCCGCGACCGACACCACCGGCATCGGGCTCGCCTTCCTCTGCGATGCGGCGAGCTTCGGCATCTCGGCCTGGACGCTGACCAAGGTCGTCACCATCACGACACGCACCACGACCAACGACGCGATGCTGGCCGCCGTCGTCTCGGGCCTGAAGCATTTCTGGAACGACCTGGGCCTGCGCACCCTGTGCCTCTATTTCTGCGCCACCGCCGTTTTCATCGGCGGCCCGGCCCAGGTGGCCTTGCCGGTGCTGGCCGCGACCCGGCTCGGCGATGGTGCCGCCGGCTATGGCAGCCTAATGGCGGCCCATGGCGCCGGCACCTTGATCGGCATGATCCTGTCCGGTGCGAAGCCGACCTGGCGTCTCGGCACGCTCGGCCTCACCCTGCTGGCGGTCGATGCGCTCGCCGGCGCGCTCTTGATGCCCCTGGGCCGGATCGACGCGCTGTGGCAGGGGGCGGCCCTGCTGCTGCCGCTGGGCCTGCTCGCGGGCTTCATGCAGGTCACCGTCTTCACCTGGATGCAGCGGCGCGTACCGCCGGCCATGCTCGGCCGGGCCATGAGCCTGTTCATGTTCATCTTCATGGGCGTGGCGCCGATCTCGGCCGGCATTACCGGCTGGCTGATGCGCGACCTCAGCCTGGAACAGCTGTTCGCCGGCAGCGGCATGATCCTGATCCTGATCGTGCTGTTGGCCTTGATGAGCCCTCGGGTCCGGGCGATCGGCGCGCCCCTGCCTGGTTAAGGCGCCATCCGCACGCCGTCGAACCGCATGATGCCGTCCGGCAGCGGCTTGAAGCCCTGGAGCTTGGCCTTGGCGGCATAGAGCCAGAGCCTGTGGTAGAGATAGATGATCGGCAGCTCGTCCTGCAAGACCGCCACGGCCTTGGCATAGGCCGGCTTGCGCAGCGCCGGATCGGGCGAGGCGCGGCCCGCGGCGAGCGCCGCTTCCAGATCCTGACTGCAGAAATGCCCGTCGTTGCCGGCGGCACCGCAGCCCAGCAGCGGCGTGATGTTGAGATCGGGATCGACCCGGCCGCTCCAGGCGATGAGGTCGGCCTGGAAATCACCGCGCCGGGTGCGGTCGAGCAGCGTCACGAATTCGGTCTGGAACAGGTTCACGGTGATGCCGGCCTCGCCCAGCATGGCCTGGATCATCTGGCCGATCTGGCCGCGCACCGGATCGGTCGGGATCAGCAAGTCGAGCGTCACCGGGCCGACGCCGGCGAGTGCGGCCTTGGCCGCCGCCAGATCGCGCTTCGGCACCGGAAAGGCCGCGTCATAATAGGGCGAGCCCGGCGGGAACGGCTGGTTGCCGGCCAGGAACCGGCCGTCGAACGCGACCTGGTTGATCGCGTCGCGGTCGATCGCCAGGCTGATCGCCTTGCGCACCGTCTTCGAGCGGCCGACGGGATTGTCCGCCTTCGGCCCGTTGGCGACATTAATGGTCATGCCGCTATAGCCGAGGCCGGTCGCCTCGATGCCCTGCAGGCTCGGCTCCTGCTTGACTTGCGCCATGTCGGTCGGCAGCACCTGTTCGATCAGATCGAGCTGGCCCGAGCGCAGGTTGGTGAGCCGCACGGTCGAATCCGTGATCGGCACGAACACCAGCCGGTCAAATGCATAGTCGGCCGCGCGCCAATGGGCGGGATCGCGCTCCAGTGTGATGTGGTCCTGCACGGCCCGCTCGACGAAGCGATAGGGCCCGGCGCAGACCGGGTGCTGGGCGAAATTGGCGCCGTCCTCGGTCGCGGCCTTGGGGCTGACCATCATGCCGGCCCGGTCGGCGAGCGCCGCCAGCAGCGGGATCGACGGCTTGCCCAGATGCAAGACGACGCTGAGCGGGCCGGCGACCTCGACCGATTGCAGCGGGTCGAGTTCGCTCTTGCGCCGGCTGCCCGGCATGGTCAGCTCACGATCGAGGTTGAACTTGACCGCGGCGGCATCGAACGGCGTGCCGTCTTGGAATTTGACCTTGTCCCTGAGCGTCAGCGTCAGGGTTTTGCCCTCGTCGCTCCAGGCCCATGCCGTCGCCAGCATCGGCACCAGATCGAGCTTGGCGTCGATATCGACCAGCTTGTCGCACAGCGACTGCAGCACATGGCGGCCGACATAGGTCCAGTTCAGCGCCGGATCGAGCGAGTCCGGATCGTCCTGCAGGCCGACGCGCAATTGGGTCGCGGCCTCGGCGCTGCCGGACGCCAGGAGCAGGCCGGCGGCGACGAGGGCGCGAAACCGCACCCTCAAAGCCCCGCGTAGAAGCTGGCCATGGCCGAGGTCACCGCCTCCGGCCGTTCGACCGTCGGGATATGGGCGGCATTCTCGATCACGATCAGTTTGGCGCCGGGAATGGCTTGCTTCAGCGCCTCGGCCGCGGACGGCGGGGTCGCGGCATCCTGGTCGCCGACCAGGACCAGGGTCGGGCAGGCGATCCGGCCCAGCATCGCGGTCGTCTCGGCGTCGCGCACCGCTGTCGCGGCCGAAATGTAGGCCTCCTGCGGCATGCGCAGCAGCATGGCGGCGAAGCCGCGCGCAACCTGCGGGTCGCTGTCGATGAAGCCGGGGGTGAACCAGCGGCCGAGAATGCCATCGACCACCGATGCCATGCCGTTGGCCCGGATCGCCGCCGCCCGATCGTCCCAATTGCTCTTCGGCCCCATCACGCTCGCCGTATCGGCCAGCACCAGCGAGCGGAGCCGCCCACCGGCCTGGATACCCAGCGTCTGGGCGATCATGCCGCCCAAGGAGACGCCGGCGACATGGGCGCGCTCGATCCCCAGATGACCCAGCAGCCCCAGCGCATCGCCGGCCAGCAGGTCCAGGTCATAGGGCCCGTCGGTCGCTTCGCTCAAGCCATGGCCGCGCAGATCGTAGGAGATCACCCGGAACTTATGGGCCAGGGCAGCCGCCTGGGGCGCCCACATTTCGAGGCTCGTGCCCAGCGAATGGATCAGCAGCAGCGGCGGCGCCTCGGCCGGACCCTCGACCCGATAATGGACCGACAACCCCCTGATCAATGCGAACGCCATCTGATCCCCCAAATAGTTACGATCTTAAACTGAAATGTTTGACAACCCAATCACGCGGACGAATCATCCCGGGCAAACGACGGGAGGAGCGGCCATGGACGAAGAACTCTACGCGCGCGGCATGAAGGTTCGCCGCGCCGTGCTGGGCGACGCCCATGTCGATCGCGCGACCCAGAAGATCACCGAGTTCGACCGCGACTTCCAGGAGTACATCACCCGTCATGCCTGGGGCGCCATTTGGGACCGCCCGGGCCTGGACCGCAAGGTGAAGCATCTCCTGACCATCACCCTGATGGCGGCGCTCGGCCACGAGGAAGAGCTGGCGATGCATATCCGTGCCACACGCCAGACGGGGGTGACGGCCGACGAGGTCAAGGAAGCCCTGATGCATGTGGCGGTCTATGCCGGCGTGCCGATGGCGAACAGCGCCGTCCGGATCGCGAAGGCCACGTTCGCCGAGATGGAGAGCCAAGCATGAGCGACGTGTTCAACGACGTGCCGGCCGGGACCCATCCGGCCTATGCCTCGCCCGAGTATAAATCGACCATGCTGCGCGCGCCGTCGCGGCCGCTCATTCGGCTGCCGCAGACGCTGACCGAGGTGACCGGCCCCCGCCCCGGTGCCGACATCGTCGGTCCGACCGAGGCCGACTTCACCAAATGCCACGGCGGCGAAGCGCTGGGCGAGCGCATCATCGTCACCGGCCGCGTGCTGGACGAGGATGGCCGGGCGGTGCCGAATGCGGTGCTGGAGATCTGGCAGGCCAATGCCGCCGGGCGCTACAACCATCCGGTCGACACCCACGACGCCCCGCTCGATCCGCATTTCGAGGGCAATGGGCGCGTGACCACGGGCGAAGACGGCAGCTATCGCTTCCAATCGATCAAGCCTGGCGCCTATCCCTGGGGCAATCATCACAATGCCTGGCGGCCGAACCATATTCATTTCAGCCTGTTCGGGCCCGGCGTCGCAACACGGCTGGTTACTCAGATGTATTTCCCGGGCGATCCGCTGCTGGCGCTGGATCCGATCTTCAACTGCATCCCGGACGCAGACGCACGCGCGCGTCTCGTCTCGCAGTTCGACATCGACGTGACCCAGCCGAACTATGCGCTGGGCTATCGCTTCGACATCGTGGTGCGCGGCCGCCACGCGACCCCGATGGAGAATTGAGATGCCCGGTTTGACGAGCTCCCAGACGGTCGGCCCCTATTTCCACCTAGGGCTGATCCGCGACGGCCAGTCGTCCCTGGTCGGGCCGGAGACGAAGGGCGAACGGATCGCGATCGAGGGCCTGGTCATCGACGGGCCGGGCGTGCCGGTGACCGACGCGATGATCGAGATCTGGCAGGCCAATGCCGCCGGCCGCTACGACCATCCGACCGACACCCAGGACAAGCCGCTCGACCCGGCCTTCCACGGCTTCGGCCGCGCCGCGGTCGACAAGACCGGGCACTACCGGTTCGAGACCATCCGGCCCGGGGCGGTGCCCGGCCGCGGCAACGCGCTGCAGGCGCCGCATATCGCGGTGACGGTGTTCGCCCGCGGCCTGTTGCTGCATCTCAATACAAGGCTCTATTTCGCCGGCGAACCGCTCAACGAGACCGATCCGGTGCTGGGTCTGGTGCCGGACGAGGCGCGGCGGCGGACCCTGATCGCGACGCCGGTTGCGACTGCACCGATCCCGACCTACCGTTTCGACATCCGCCTGCAGGGCCCGGGCGAAACCGTGTTCTTCGAGATCTGACATGACGCTCAACCCCGCCGATTCGTCCCTCTTCGGCGGGCTGTTCGGCACCGACGAGATCCGCGCGCTCTACGACGACCGCCGGCGCTTGGCGTTCATGCTGGAGGTCGAGGTGGCGCTGGCGCGTGCCCAGGCCGCCGTCGGCATCATCCCGGCCGATGCGGCCGAGGCGATCGCCAAGGCCGCCGATCCGGCGAAGCTCGACATGGCACTGATCCGGGCGGAAACCGAGAAGGCCGGCCAGCCGGTGATGGCGCTTGCCAAGGCGCTGACCCAGGCGGCGGGCGCCGAGGCCGGGCGCTGGGTCCATTGGGGAGCGACGACCCAGGACATCACCGACACCGCCCAGGTGCTGCAGCTGCGCGCGGCGCTCGTCCCGATCGAGCGGGACCTGCTGGCGCTGATCGCGGCGCTGGCGACCCAGGCCGATCGGCATCGAACCACCGTGATGGCCGGCCGCAGCTTTCTGCAACAGGCGCTGCCGGTCAGCTTCGGCTACAAGGCCGCGGTCTGGCTCGCGCCCCTGCTGCGCCATGTCGAACGGCTGCAACAGCTGAAACCCCGGCTGCTGCAGGTGCAGTTCGGCGGCGCCGTCGGCACGCTCGCCTCGCTCGGCAGCCAAGGCCGTGCCGTGACCGAACGGCTGGCGGCGGATCTGGGCCTCGGGTGCCCGATCGCACCCTGGCACGCGAGCCGGGACACTATCGCCGAGCTCGGCGCCTGGCTGGCCCTCGTCGCCGGCAGCCTGGCGAAATTCGCCGGCGACCTGACGCTGCTGGCCCAGACCGAATTCGGCGAGCTGGTCGAGACGACCGAGGCCGGCCGCGGCGGCTCCAGCACCATGCCGCAGAAGCGCAATCCGATCATCAGCACGCATATCCTGGCGGCCGCCGCCGGCGTCGAGGCCCAGGTGCCGTTGTTGCTGGCGGCCCAGCATCATCAGCTGGAACGCGCCGTCGGCCCCTGGCAGGCGGAAGCGCTGGCCCTGCCGCAGGCCCTGGCGCTGACCGCCGGCGCCCTCGCCCAGTCGGTCCGCGTTGCCGAAGGCATGCGCCCCGATGCCGAGCGGATGCGCGCCAACCTCGCCATCACCAACGGCCTGGTCATGGCCGAACGCATCATGATGGCACTCGCCGACCGGCTCGGCCGCAGCGAGGCGCATCACCTGGTCCAGGACGCGTGTTTGCGCGCCATGGCCGAGAACCGGCCGCTGCGCGACATTCTGGGCGAGAATGCCCAGATCGCCGGCGCCTTGGATCTGGACAGCTTGATGGACCCGGCGGGATATCTGGGCGAGGCGGAGGCGGTGGTCGATCGCGTCGTGGCAGCGGCCCAAGACCTGTTGTCTCGGCCCGACCCGGCTCGCTGACGCGAGTCACCCTCTTCCATAAATGGTAGAGGGTCGGGGTGAGGGTGCCTAAGACGGACTCGGTCTCACCGCAACGCTCACATGCCCACTGCCCCCGATCGCCCCATAATCGCCGAATTGCGCGCCGCGCCCTTGGTCAAGACAGCCCAGAAACGTCGCCAGCGGTCTGGCACCCATCTCGACGTTGGAGGCCTCGGCATAGGCCGGCAGCGCCGCCTTGGCCGCCGCGATCTCGCCGTCGGTCAACAGCTTCAGGAAATGCCGGTCGGCGGCGACCGCGGCGTCGGGCGGCCAGAGCTGGGGCCCGCGCACCATGCGGGCGGCGAAGGCCGTGCTGGCGACGAACACCGTGCGCCGCCCCATCGTCTCGGCCGCGCGCCGGACCAGACCGCCCAGGCGCAAACCCTCGTCCAACGTCGCATTCATGCAGGTGCTGAGCAGCACGACCGGCAGCCGACCGTCGGGATCGAGCGTGCGCAGCGGCACGGCGCTGCCATAGTCCCAATCGCGTTCCGGTCCGGGCAAGACCGGTAGACCGTCGGCGCGGGCAAGATCGATCAGCGCCGCCGCGAAACCCGGATCGCCGCGCCGGTCATAGGGCAGTTCCAGCGTGCGGCTGGCATCGGGATCCCGGCAAACGCCCTGATAACGGGCCTCGGCCCCGACGAACCACAGGAAGGGTGTCGCCCAGTGAGAGCTTTGGACGACCAGCAGATCCGGATCCAGCGACCGCACGAACGCGCCCAGGGCCTGGGCACCGGCCAGGATGCCGGTGGCATAGGCGGGGATATCCGGACCGATCAGCTTCGGGCTATGCGGCGTCACCGCGCTCGCGAGCAGCAAGCCTACTCGGCCCCGTTCAGACGGCATAAGAGCCGCAGCAGCGTCTGCCGTTCCTCGTCGCTCAAGGGCGTCGTCACCTGGCGCTCATGGTCGCGCACCACACCCTTGAGCCGCGCGATCAGCACCTGGCCGGCGCGGCTGGGCACGACCGCGTGGGAGCGCCGATCGGCCGCCGATTTCTCGCGGACGACCAGGCCGCGTGCCTCGAGCTTGTCCAGCATCGGCACCAGCAGCGAACGGTTGCTGCCGATCGCCTTGGCGAGCGCATTCTGATTGAGGCCGGGATTGGCGCCGACCAGCACCAGCAGGCCGAATTCCCCTGGCGAAACCTCCAGCTCGTCGAGCCGCTTCAGGAAGGAATTGAACACGCGCACCTGGGCGCGGCGCAGCTGATAGCCCAGCAGCTCCGGCAGGATATCGAGATCGACATCGGCCGGGCTCAGCTGAAACAGCTCGGCCCCATCGGCCGGCCCGGTCTCGGTCGGTTTCTCCGCCTTGCGCACGGCCTGTTTCATCGATTTTCCCGATCGTTCAGCACCGGAACGATCTTAGAGGTCCGCGGCCCCCTCAGGCAACCGGCTCAAGCCCGATCGATCAGATGCAGGAACGAACCGAACACCCGGCCGACGATGGCCCCGGTGCCGCCCGGAACCCCACACTCGCAGAAGGCGGGCACCGGCTCCCGCCCAACCTCGCTGGCGAAATGGAACTCATGTCCGCGATAGCGTGTGCCGATGGGGCCGAGCGGGGTTTTCGCCACCAGCATGATCCGGCGATAGCCCAGCTGTCGCTTAGGCTCGGCGTAGCTGGTCTCGATCGGCAGCAGACCCAGCATCCGATGCCGGACGCCGTCGCCGTCGGTCAGCCCCTCGCCCAGCGCCATATAGCCGCCGCACTCGCCATAGATCACGGCGCCGCGCTGAGCCGCGACCTGCATGCCCTGGCGGAACCTGTCGGCGGCCGCGAGCTGGCCGGCATGAAGTTCGGGATAGCCGCCGGGCAGATAGATCGCATCGGCAGCGGCCTCCGGCGCCTCGTCGCCGAGCGGCGAGAAGAAGCTCAGCTCGGCGCCCGCCGCCCGCCAGCCGTCCAGCATGTGCGGATAGGCGAAGGCGAAACCGATGTCGCGCGCGACCGCGATCCGGGACCCGAGCGGCGGGATCGCAACCGACCCGTCGCCGCGACGACCGATCGGTTGCGCCACCGTCATCAGCGCATCCAGATCGACCGCGGCCTCGATCGCGTCGGCGGCGCGCTCCAGGAAACCTTCCAGATCGGCCTGCTCGCCGGCCTGGACCAGGCCCAGATGGCGCGACGGCACGGCGATGCCCTCGGTCCGCGGCAAGGCGCCCAGCACGGGCAAATCGAGCGCCGCGAACGCCGGCCGGATCAGGTCGGCATGGCGCGGCGAGCCGACCCGGTTCAGCAACACCGCCGCGATGCGGACATCGTCGCGAAACGTGGCGAAGCCCTTGGCGACGGCGGCCGCCGATACGGTCTGGCCACGCACGTCCTGCACCAGCAGCACCGGCAGATCCAGCAGCGCCGCCAGATCGGCGGTCGATCCGCCCCCGTCGGCGGCCCCATCGAACAGGCCCATGACGCCTTCGACCAGCAGCAGCTCGGCACCGTCGGCGGCCAGAGCGAGCTGGCTCAGCAAAGTCTCCGACCGCATCGCCCAGGGATCGAGATTGCGGCAGGACCGGCCGCTCGCGGCCGCATGGAACGCCGGATCGATATAGTCGGGCCCGACCTTGGCGGACGCGACGGCGACGCCGCGCCGCTTGAGCGCGCGCAGCAGGCCGAGTGTCACGGTGGTTTTGCCGGCGCCGGACGAGGGGGCGGCGATGATGAGGGCGCGGGTCATGGCCCGAGCCTAATCCAGCCGGTCGCCCATGGCGACCGGGAACGGGATTGCGCGGTGCCTTGGCACCGGTATGATCGGCGCACCATGACCCAGGCCCTCACCGATTTCTGTCCGGGCATCCTGCATGCGGTGCCGGCCAAGGATGGGCTGTTGATGCGCCTGCGCCTGCCGGGCGGGCAATTGCCGGCGCCGACGCTCGCCACGATCGCCCGGCTGGCCCAGCGCCATGCCGACGGCGGGCTCGACCTGACCGCGCGGGCGAATATCCAGCTGCGCGGCATCCGGCCCGAAAGCCTGGCGCCGTTGGTCGAAGGCCTGCGCGGTGCCGGCCTGCTGCCCTCGCCCGTCCACGACCGCATCCGCAATATCCTGGTGAGCCCGTTCGCCGGCGTCGATCCGACCGAATTGCTCGACCTGACCGCGCTCGCCGGCGACCTGGACCGGGCCCTGATCGCCGATGCCGGACTGGCCCGCCTGCCGGCCAAGTTCGCCTTCACCCTCGATGGCGGCGGCCGCGGCTTCGACCCGGGCGGCAGCGACCTGACCCTGACGGCCGTTTCCGGGCCGCGACTGCATCTGAGCCTCGCCGGACGGCCGACCGGTCTCGGTGTCGCGCCGGAACGGGCGACCGCATTGCTGATCGAGGCCTGTCACGCGCTGCTGGCGGTTGCAGCCGACCATGATCTGCCGGCGCGCGGCCGGGCGATCGTCCGGCACCCGGCAGCTTACAGAGATTTTCTGGGGCGGCTGGACGCGGAGCCATGTGAAGCACCAACGGTCCGCACGGCCGCCGAGCCGTTCGGCCTGCTGGAAGAAATCACTGGCCGCGTGACGCTGCTGCCGACCATCCCTCTCGGGCGCCTGACCAGCGCCCAGGCGATCGATTTATCGGAGCGCTCAATTCATTTCGGTTTCGATATGAGATTGACGCCTTGGCGCAATCTGGCCCTGCGCGGCATCCGGCGATCGGAGGTTCCAGCGTCCGACCTCACGACCGACGGCTTTGCCGGGTTGGCCGCCTGTGCCGGCAGCGAAGGCTGTGCGCAATCGCTGGCGGACGTCCGCGGCGATGCCCGGCGTTTCGCCGCAGCGGTCGCTGGCATCGCCCCGCCGGCGGGTTGGGCGATCCATTTCGCCGGCTGCGCCAAGCGCTGCGCGCTCAAGGGGCCGGCGAGCGTCGATCTGATTGCGACCCAAACCGGCTATGATGTGCTATTCGACGGCATTCCTGCCCATTCCGGCCTATCGCCGGACCAGGCTCTGGCCGCCGCACGCTCTGCCTACCCGACGAAAGCGCCCCATTCACCGTGAAGACATGCCTCGCGACTATCTGACCGACGGCGCCGAGATCTACCGCCGCTCCTTCGCCATCATCCGGGCCGAGGCCGACCTCCGCGGCCTCTCGCCCGATCTCGCCCGCACGGCGGTGCGCATGATCCATGCCTGCGGCATGACCGACCTGCCGCGCGACCTCGCCGCCAGCCCCGGTGCCGCCGAAGCCGGCCGGGCCGCCCTGCTGGCCGGCGCGCCGATCCTGTGCGATTCGGCGATGTTGGCCGCCGGCGTCACCCGCGCGCGCCTGCCGGCCGCGAACGAGGTGATCTGCACGCTGAACGCCCCTGAAGTCCCGGCCATGGCCGCCGGCATGGGCACGACGCGCAGTGCCGCCGCGCTGGAGCTATGGCACGACCATCTGGCCGGCGCCGTCGTCGCCATCGGCAATGCGCCGACCGCGCTCTATCATCTGTTCGACATGCTCGATGCCGGTGCGGCCAAACCGGCGCTGATCCTGGGCCTGCCCGTGGGCTTCGTCGGCGCAGCCGAGTCCAAGGACGCGCTCAGGGCCGATAGCCGCGGCGTGCCGTTCATCACCATCCTCGGCCGGCGCGGCGGCAGCGCCATGGCGTCCGCCGCGATCAACGCGCTGGCGAGCGAGGCGGAATGAGCGGCCAGAAGCCGGGCCGGCTCTATGGCGTCGGCGTCGGTCCCGGCGATCCGGACCTGATCACGGTCAAGGCGCTGAAAGCCATACAGTCGGCCGATGTCGTCGCCTATCTCGCCGCGCGCCACGGCCGCAGCAACGCCCGCGCGATCGTTGCCGGTGCGCTCGACCACGGCCAGCCCGAACTGGCGCTGATCTATCCGCTGACGACCGAGACGACCGACCATCCGGACGGCTATGACGGTGCCATTGCCGAGTTCTACGACGAGGCCGCGGCCAAGGTGGCGGCCGAACTCGATGCCGGCCGCACTGTCGCCGTGCTGTGCGAGGGTGATCCGTTCTTCTACGGCTCCTACATGTATCTGCACGACCGGTTGGCTGAGCGCTACGAGACCGAGGTCATCCCGGGCGTGCCCTCGATCATGGCCGGTGCGGCGCGGCTCGGCCGGCCCCTGGTCCGCCGCGACACGGAACTCGCGATCCTGCCCGGCACCCTGCCGGAGGCGGAGCTGGCGCGGCGCCTGGCCCAGGGTCAGGCCGTAGTGATCATGAAGCTCGGCCGGAATTTCGCGAAGGTGCGGCGCGCGATCGAGCGGGCCGGCGCGTCGGACAGGGCGTTCTACATCGAGCGCGCGACGATGGAGGCCGAGCGCACCCTGCCGCTGGCCGAGGTCGATCCGACCCAGGTGCCGTATTTCTCGCTGGTGCTGGTGCCCGGTGCCGAGGTCGTGCCGGTCAAATGCGCGCCCGGCGCCGCCGGCTGCCTGACCGTGCTGGGCCTCGGACCCGGTGCGCCCGAATGGCTGTCGCCCCAGGCGCGCGACGCGCTGGCGGACGCAACCGACCTGGTCGGCTATCAGCCGTACCTCGACCGCGTCGCCCCACAGCCGGGCCAGATCCGCCATGGCAGCGACAACAAGGTGGAGGCGGCACGCTCCCGGCATGCGATCGAGCTGGCATTGGCCGGCCGCCGGGTCTGCGTCGTCTCCTCGGGTGATCCCGGCATCTTCGCCATGGCGAGCGCCGTCTTGGAACAGGTCGAGGCCGGCCCCCCGGCCTGGCGCGCACTCGACGTGCGAGTGCTGCCCGGTATCTCGGCGATGCAGGCGGCCTCGGCGCGGGTCGGCGCCATCCTCGGCCATGATTTCTGCGTCATCTCGCTGTCGGATCGCCTGAAGCCCTGGCCGACCATCGCCGAGCGGCTGGAGGCGGCAGCCAAGGCGGATTTCGCGCTCGCCCTCTACAACCCGATCTCGTCGGAGCGGCAATGGCAGCTGGGCGAGGCGCGTTCGATCCTGGCCCGCCACCGCGCGCCCGAGACGCCGGTGATCATGGCGCGCGACGTCGGCGGCGCGGGCGAGCGGATCGTCGTCACCGATTTGGCCGGCCTCGATCCGACCCAAGTCGACATGCGCACCATCCTGCTGATCGGCAATTCCCAGACCCGCCGGTTCGCGGGTGCGGGCAGCAAGCCTGTGGTCTATACGCCGCGCCGCTACGGCGTCTGAACGAGCCGGTCGAGCCAGGCGGTCACCGCATCCAGACTATCGGCGTGATCGGTGATCGGACGGGTGGGACGTTCGACCATCACTACCGGCAGGCTGAGCGCGCGCGCCGCCTCGATCTTGGCATAGGTCGCGGGACCGCCGCTGTTCTTGGACACGACCCGGTCGATCCGGTGGGCGCGCAGCAGCGCGGTCTCGTCGTCGCGCGTGAATGGCCCGCGGGCGAGCAGCAGCTCATGGTTGGCCGGCAAAGGCCCTTCCGGCGGATCGATCGAGCGGATCAGGAACCAGGCGTCGCTGCCCGCGAAGGGGGTGAGTTCCTGGCGTCCGACGGTCAGGAACACCCGGCCGTGGCAGAGTGCCGCCGCGGCAGCCATATCGGCGACCGGCAGCCAACGATCCCCCGGCTCCGCCACCCAGGCCGGACGCACGAAGGCGAGCAGCGGCACGCCGACACGCCGGCAGGCCTCGGCTGCGTGCCGGCTCATCTGCGCCGCGAACGGATGGGTGGCATCGATGACCGCGTCGATATCGGCGAGGAAGGTCACCAATCCGTGGACGCCGCCGAAGCCGCCGATGCGGACATTGCCCGTGGGTAGTGCCGGGGCCGCGACGCGGCCGGCGAGCGACGAGATGATGCTGAGATCAGGTCGCTCGGCGAGATGGCGCGCCAGCATGGCGGCCTCGCCGGTACCCCCCAGGATCAGCAGGCGGATCATGGGGATCGACCCTCACACCGCCCCGCGCCGGGGCCGGTCGCGGTCGGCGGAATAGAGATGGCTGACACCGAAGGCGGGCCGCCCCAGCCCGCGCCCGACCAGGATCATCGAATTCTTGTCGAGACCCGCTTGCTTGGCTTGGGCGTCGATGGTGCCGAGCGTGCCACGCAGCACCTTCTGATCGGGCCAGGTCGCGCGGAACACGATCGCGACCGGACAGTCGGCGCCGTAGAGCGGCGTCAGGTCGTCCACCACTTGTGGCAAGTTCATGATCGACAGATGGATCGCCAAGGTGGCGCCGGTCGCCCCCAGGCTCTTCAGATCCTCGCCCGGCGGCATGGCGGTCGAGCGCGTCGAGGTCCGGGTCAGGATCACGGTCTGCGCCACCTCCGGCAGGGTCAGCTCCTGACCCAGCACGGCGGCGGCGGCGGCGAAGGACGGCACGCCCGGCGTCACATCGTACGCGATGCCCAGCGCGTCCAATCTGCGCATCTGTTCGGCCATGGCGCTCCAGACCGACAGGTCGCCCGAATGCAGGCGGGCGACATCCTGGCCCGCGGCATGGGCGGCCGCGATCTCGGCGATGATCTCGTCCAGATGCATTTCGGCCGTATCGACGATCCGGGCACCGGCCGGCGCATGGGCGAGCACGCCTTCCGGCACCAGCGAGCCCGCATAGAGACAGACCGGTGAGGCCGCGATCAGGTCGCGGCCGCGCAGGGTCAAAAGGTCGGCAGCGCCGGGGCCGGCGCCGATGAAATGAACGATCATGGAAGCTCCGCGAGCGCACAGGTACAGAGAATGCCGGTCTTGCGCGGAATGGCGAGCCAGGCGGCGGCGCCAAGCGCGGCCAGCGCCGCCGCCTCCGCGACGCTGGGGCTGCCGACCGCGTCGGCCGAGCGGGATGAGAGCGTGACGGTGCCGGGGGTGGCCGCCAATTGCCCGGGCGGGAACAGCCGCAGTTCCAGGTCGAGCGCGTCGGCAACCTGTCTGGCGAGATCGGCCCGCCGGTCGATGGTGGCGAGACAGGCCCAGGCGCCGATCGGACCGACGGTCGCCTGGATCAGCGCCAGCACATCGGCGAGCTTGGCATCTGACGAGGCACCGATGCCGATGGCGCGCTGGATCCTCATGGCTTCACCACCGCCCATTGGGTGACCGGCGCCAGGCTTTTCCAGCCGAGCATGCCACCGACGGCACGGGCGCGCGCCACCGAGATCCGGGTGAGATCGCCGCCCAACTTTTGATGCCAATGGGCCAAGCTCGCCTCGCCGCCGATGGTCACGACATTGGCGACCAGACGGCCGCCGGGCTTCAGCGCCGTCCAGCACAGTTCGACCAGCCTCTCCGTGCCGATGCCGCCGCCGATGAAGATCGCGTCGGGTGCCGGCAAGCCATCGAGCGCGCCCGGCAATTCGCCCTCGATCACCTGCAGGCTCGGGACACCCAGCATCCGGGCATTGTTGGCGATGCGCTCGACCCGGTCCGCGCGGCGCTCGATCGCGATGGCGAGGCAGGAGGGGTCGGCGCGCGACCATTCGATGCCGATCGTGCCGGTGCCGGCGCCGACATCCCACAGCAACTGGCCGGGCAGCGGCACCAGGCGCGCGAGCGTCGCCGCCCGCACCTCGCGCTTGGTCATCTGGCCGTCGCTGTCGAACGCCTCGTCGGGCAGCCCAGCGAGCGTCGAGAGCGGCCGGGTGCCGGTATCGGCGAGGCAGGTGACGGCGACCACGGCCAGATCGCCGGTCGGATGGGTCCAATGGCGGGCGATGCCGTCCTGGCGCGCCTCGGCCGGGCCGCCCAGGTGCTCCAGCAGCGTGAGGCCGCTGTCGCCATAGCCCATGCTCGTCAGCAGGCCCGCGACCTCGGCGGCGACGGCGCCATAGATCACCAGGCGTCGGCCGGGTTGCACCGCGGGACGCATCAGATCGAGCGGACGACCGACGGCGGAGACCAGCGTCACCGCCGCCTGCGGCCAACCCAGCCGGGCGCAGGCCAGGCTGAAGGCCGAGACCTGGGGGATGACGCGATAGTCGGCCGGGTCGAGGCGTGCCGCGAAGGTCGCGCCCACGCCATGCAGCATCGGGTCGCCGCTCGCCAGCACGACCAGCTTTCGGTCGCGCGGGCCGGCGACGATCTCGTCGACCAGCGGCAGCATCGGCGACGGCCAGATGCGCCGCTCGGCCGTCGTCGCGACCAATCCCAGATGCCGCTCGCCGCCCACGACCAGATCGGCGTGCGCCAGCGCCGCCCGGGCCTCGACGCTGAGTTCGCCGTCCTCGCCGATACCGATGATGGTCAGCCAAGGCTTCAAAATTCGATGCCCTGCTGCGCCTTGACACCGGCGGCGAACGGATGCTTGACCGCCTCCATCTCGGTCACCAGATCGGCGGCCTCGATCAGCTCGGGCTTGGCGTTGCGGCCGGTGACGATGATATGCAGCCCCTCGGGCCGGCCGCCCGGGGCGCCCACGACCGCGTCGATCGGCAGCTGGTCGTAGCGCAGCGCGATGTTGAGTTCGTCGAACACCAAGAGATCATAGGCGCCGGTCGCGCGCGCCGCCTCGATCATGCCGACGGCCTCCGTCCACGCCGCCTCGGCATTGGCGATGTCGCGGGCGCGGTCCTGGGTCTCCCAGGTGAAGCCCTCGCCATGGGCATGGATGGTGACCTGGTCGCCGAACCGGGCAAAGGCGGCGCGCTCGCCGGATTCCCATTTGCCCTTGGTGAATTGCACGATGCCGATGCGCTTGCCGTGCCCTAGCGCGCGGAACGCCACGCCGAAGGCCGCGGTCGATTTGCCCTTGCCCTTGCCGGTATGGACCATCAACAGACCCTTTTCCAAGGTCTTGGTCGCCATCATCCGGTCGCGCATTTCCTTACGCTTGCGCGATTTCTCGTCGGCACGGGCGAAATCTTCGTCACTCATTGCTGCAGCTCCTGAAGCAGATCATGCGCCCGGTTGTGGCGCGGTTGCCAGCGGCCGGCCGTGATCATCGAAGCCAACCTTCGACCGACGGCCCGCGCGGCAGCGGGATTGCGGGTGATGAGGAAATTCCGGACCGCATCGTCGGCGACATAGGCGTCGTAGAGCGCCTCGAAATGCTGGGGCGTCACGACCGGGACCAGGCCGGCGAAAGCCGCCAGATAATCCACCGTCGCCGCGATCTCGGCGGCGCCCTTATGGCCATGGCGCATGACGCCGGCCAGCCATTTCGGATTGGCCGCCCGGCCGCGCACGACCCGCGCCATTTCCTCGGCCAGGGTCCGGATGCGCGGATGTTCGGGGTTGGCGGTGTCGGCATGGAACATGGCCGGCGCCTGCCCCCGCAGCTTGGTCACGGTCGCGGCCAGGCCCGCCTCGAAACCCCAATAGGCGTCGCTGTCGAGCAGATCGTGTTCGCGATTGTCCTGGTTCTGCACCACGGCCTCGACCCCGGCCAGGCGCGCGGCGAAGCGGTCGTGCAGGCCTTCGCCGGCCAAGCCGCCGCCATAGGCGAAGCCGCCGGCGGCCAGGTAGGCGTCGGCCGCATCGATGTCGGCGAGCGCGTCGGTCAAGAGCGCTTCGAGCCCGCTGCCATAGCGGCCGGGGGCGGCGCCGAACACGCGGGCACCGGCCTGCAGCCGCGCCTGGGATGGTTCCATGCCGACCGCCTCCAAGGCCGCGGCCTCGCCCCGGACGCGGGCGGCGAGCGGGTTCAGGTGGTCGGGCTCATCGAGCGCCGCGACCGCGCGGGCGGCCGCATCGAACAGATCGACCTGGGCCGGAAAGGCATCGCGGAAGAAGCCCGAGATGCGCAGGGTCACATCGACTCTCGGCCGATCGAGAATGCTCTGCGGCAGGATCTCGTAACCCGTCACCCGGTTCGACGCCCCATCCCAGGTCGGCCTGACCCCCATCAGCGCCAGCGCCTGGGCGATATCGTCGCCGCCGGTGCGCATGTTGGCAGTGCCCCAGGCGGTGATCGCCATGCGCCGGGGCCAATCGCCCTCGTCCTGGCGATAGCGGTCGATCAACAGGCCGGCGGCGCGCCAGCCCAAGAGCCAAGCGGTCGGCGTCGGCACGGCGCGGCTGTCGAGCGCGTGGAAATTGCGCCCCGTCGGCAGCACGTCGAGCCGGCCGCGCGTCGGCGCGCCCGACGGGCCCGACGGCACGAAGCGACCGGCGAGCCCGCGCAGCAACCCGTCGAATTCATGAATGGCACACTGTTCGACCGAGGGGCGCAGCCGCATATCGATCGCGTCCAACACCGCGCGGGTGCGGGTCCAGTCGGGATCGCACGGGCGGCCGCCGACGAGCGCGCGGGCCAGGAGCTCGATCCGCTCGACCGTGTCGCCGGTGCTGCGCCAGGCGTCGGGACCGTCGAGCGCTTCGGGTCGCGGACCGGTCCAGGGTACGGCGAGATCGGCAATCAGTGGGTCGAAATCGAGGCCCAGATCCTGGGCCAGCGCCCGGGTCAGCGAAGCGTCGCCGCCCGCGCCATTTCCGCGCGGCTGCCGCGTCAGCGCCACCAGCAGATCGGTCAATTGATCGCCCGTGGGCGAGGCGCCGAAGATATGCAGGCCGTCGCGGATCTGCAGTTCCTTCAGCTCGCACAGATGATTGTCGAGCTTGGCGAGCGCGCTATCGGACGGCTCGCCGGGCGCGATGCCGCAATCGCGATCGAGGCCCGACCGGGCGGCCAGATCCAGGATCGCCGCTTGCAACAGCCCCAGCCGGCGCGGATCGACGCCGGCGGCCTCGTAATATTCATCGACTAGCCGTTCGAGTTCGGCCAAGGGCCCATAGGCCTCGGCCCGGGTGAGCGGCGGCGTCAGGTGATCGATGATGACGGCCTGGGCCCGGCGCTTGGCCTGGCTGCCTTCGCCGGGGTCATTGACGATGAAGGGATAGAGATGCGGCACGGGACCGAGCACCACCTCGGGCAGGCATTCCTCCGACAGGGCCACGGCCTTGCCCGGCAGCCATTCGAGCGTGCCGTGCTTGCCCAGATGGATGATGGCATGGGCGTCGAAGGTCCGGCGCAGCCAGCCATAGGTCGCGAGATAGGCATGGGGCGGCACCAGCGCCAGATCATGATGCGCCTGGCGCGGATCCAAGCCCGGGCCGCGGCCGGGCTGGACCAGCACCGCGACATGGCCGGCGCGCAGGATCTTGAGCCGGAAGGCACCATCGAGCACGGCCGGATCTTCCGCCGGTTCCCCCCAACGCGCGCGGACAGCTTCTCGTACCGTCGCAGGCAGGGTCGCGAAGAAATCGAGATAATCCGCGACGGGATAGGGTTCCGCCGCCGAGGCCAAATCATGCATCAGCCGGTCGCCATCATCGCGGTCGGCGGTGACATAGCCAGCCTCGGCCAACCGCCTGAGGATGCCGATGGCGGAGGCCGGCGTGTCCAAGCCCACGCCGCAGCCGATGCGACCGTCCTGGCCGGGATAGGAGGCGATGACCAGACCGACCCGGCGCTCGGCCGCCTGCGCCCGGCGCAGACGCACCCAGCCGGCCGCGATCTGCGCCACGAATTCCACCCGATCGGCGACCGGGCGATGGCGGACCAGCGCGCTATCGACCAGCGGATCGACCTCGCCCGCCGATTTGAACGAGATCGCACGGGTGATGATGCGCCCATCGATCTCGGGCAACGCCACGTTCATGGCGAGGTCGCGCGCCGGCAGGCCCGCCTTGCCAGCCGCCCAAGTCGCCTCATCCTGACCGGCCAGGATGGCCTGCAGCACCGGGCAATCGGCCGCCGCGAACGGGTTGGCGGCGCCGTCGCCACCTTGCGCCGACACCGCGAAGCCGGTCAGGTTCAGGATCACGTCGGGCGGGTTTCGCGCGAACGCCTGCGTCACCAGTGTCGCCGAGACCGGATCCTTCAGGCTCGACACATAGATCGGCATCGCCGCCAATCCCTGGGCATCGAGGGCGTCGACCAGCGCATCGACCGGCGCCAGATCGCCCGCCTGCAACAGCGCGCGATAGAACACGATCGCCACGGCCGGGCGGCTGTCCGCGTCGTTCGGCCGATAGAGGCCGGCGCGCGGCAACGGCACCGGACCCGCGGCGTCAACACCATGGCCGAGCAGACCGGCGGCATGGTCCAAGAGCGCGCGCATGTTGGCCGGGCCGCCCTCCAGGCAATAGCGCCACAGCCGGTCGATCTCGCCGTGGTCGAGGCTCGACCGCGCCGTCAGATCTTCGTCCGGTCGCTCGTCGCCGGGCAGGAAGGCGCAGGGAATGCCCGATGCGGCGATGCGTTCGACGCCATAGGACCAATAGCCGAGACCCCCGATCACGCGCACGATCACCAGCTTGGCCCGCGCGATGACCTCGTCCAGATAGAGATCGACCGTCATCGGATGCGCGAGCTGCAGCAGGCTCGCGACCCTGAGGCTGGGATAATCCGCAGGACAATCCGCCCGCGCCGCCGCCAGCGCCGCCAGTTCGGTATCGGCCGCCGACAGAAAGATGATGTCGCCCGGCGACTGGACGAGCCGGACGGCTTGGTCGGCCGCTTCGACCCGTCCGGGTGTCGCCTTCAGCAGATGCATCAGGCAGCCAATTCGGCCCGGATCGCGGCCTGGTCGATGCCCTTCAACCCGATCACGACCAGCCGGCCGACCACGGCCTCGCCGGGTGCCCAGGCCCGGTCGAAATAATGGCCGAACCGTTCGCCGACACCCTGCACCACCAGGCGCATCGGCTTGCCGGCGACCGCGGCGAAGCCCTTGATGCGCAGGATATCGTGGCGGGATGCCACCACCTTCAGCCGATCGACCAGCGCGGCCGGCGAGGCGGCCTCGGGGATCTCCAGCCAGAAACTGTCGAAATCGTCATGGTCGTGCTCGCCCTCGCCGTCATGCACCGACTTACGGCCGGCGACATCATCCTCGGCGGCCGCACCCAGGCCCAGCAGGACCGAGGCTGGCAGCTCGCCGAAGCTGGCCTTGACGGTCTTGACGCCGGCCCGAGTGAACTGGTCGAGCTGGCTTTGCGCGCCGTCGATCGCTGCGGCATCGAGCAGGTCGGTCTTGGTCAGCACCACCAGATCGGCGCAGGCGAGCTGATCGTGGAACAGTTCTTCGAGCGGGGCGTCATGGTCGAAATTGGGATCGGCGGCGCGCTGGGCCGCCAGCAGTTCCGGATCGGTCGCAAAGCGCCCGGCGGCCGTCGCATCGGCATCGATCACGGCGACCACGCCGTCGACCGTGACGCGCGTGCGGATCGACGGCCAGTCGAACGCCTGCACCAGCGGCTTCGGCAGGGCCAGGCCCGAGGTCTCGATGATGATATGGTCCGGCAGCTGGGGCCGGCTCAACAGCGCCTCCATGGTCGGCAGGAAATCGTCGGCGACGGTGCAGCAGATGCAGCCGTTCGCCAGCTCGACGATATCCTCTTCGCGGCAGGTGTCGGAGGAACAGCCCTTGAGCAGCTCGCCGTCGAAGCCGAGCTCGCCGAATTCATTGACGATCAACGCCAGGCGCCGGCCGCCGGCATGGGCGATCAGATGGCGGATCAGGGTCGTCTTGCCGGCACCCAAGAAGCCGGTGACGATGGTCGCGGGGATTTTTTTAATCTGGCTCACGCTCGTCGAACTCCATGCGTTCGCCATCGCGTGCAAAGGCCGGTCCCGGAGAGTTCGTCCGGGATCATCCCGCCGGTGCACCCCGCCCGTCGTTGCCGCTTTGGCGTGTCTCGACGGCAGGTCTCCTGGCTCGCGGGTCGGTGCCGGCGCATCCGCCTTCCCGGGAAATCCCAGTGGCGCATCGGAGGCGAGGCTCGTCGCTTACAGTTGCGGGGGCAGCCGCGGATTTGGGTCACCGCGTTCCCTTTTGATCCCCCGAGGGGGAACCGTCGAGCGGCCATTCTAGGCGGTCTCGCCGCCCGGCGAAAGGGGTGCGCCGCGCAGAACGGTTGCGCGCGGAACCGGCCGGCGGCAAGGTGCCGGGCAACGAGGGCCGAAGTGCCCGCTCAAGGAGACGCTATGAGCCTGCCCGCCATCCTCAGCGATCGTCTGCAACTGCCCGTCATCGCCTCGCCTCTGTTCATCATTTCCTGCCCCGATCTGGTGATCGCGCAATGCAAGGCCGGCGTCGTCGGCAGTTTCCCGGCGCTGAACGCGCGCCCGGCCGAAGTCCTGGAGGAATGGCTGCAGCGCATCACCAGCGAACTCGCGGCCTATGACGCGGCCCATCCGGACCGCCCGTCGGCGCCGTTCGCGGTCAATCAGATCGTGCATAAGTCGAACGACCGGCTGGAGCACGACCTCCAGCTCTGCGTCAAATACAAGGTGCCGATCGTCATCACGTCCCTGGGCGCGCGCGAGGATCTGAACGCCGCCGTGCATTCCTATGGCGGCATCGTGCTGCACGACGTCATCAACGACAAATTCGCCCGCAAGGCGATCGAGAAGGGTGCCGACGGCCTGATCGCGGTCGCGTCCGGTGCGGGCGGTCATGCAGGTGTGCTGTCGCCGTTCGCCCTCATCCAGGAAATCCGCGAATGGTTCGACGGACCGCTGGTGCTGTCGGGCGCCATCGCCACCGGCAGCGCCGTGCTGGCCGCCCAGGCCATGGGTGCCGACATGGGCTATATCGGCTCCGCCTTCATCGCGACCACCGAAGCGAACGCGGCCGAGGCCTATAAGCAGGCGATCGTCGACGGCCGCGCCGACGACATCGTCTATACGAACCTGTTCACCGGCGTGCACGGCAACTACCTGAAGGCCTCGATCGTCCAGGCCGGGCTCGACCCGGACCATCTGCCGGAATCCGATCCGTCCAAGATGAATTTCGGCACCGGCGGCGGCAAGTCCAAGGCCTGGCGCGACATCTGGGGCTCGGGCCAGGGCATCGGCGCGGTCAAGGCCGTGGTCAGCGCCGGCGCGTTGGTCGAGCGCCTGAAGCAGGAATATGCGGCGGCCCAGGCGCGCCTGCTGCCCACCCGCCTTGCCGCGGAATAAACTGGAAAGAGCGCGATTTTGATCAGGATCCATCGCCCCCTCGCCGCCTTCGCGCTCGTGCTGGCGCTTGCCGCCTGCAACGGCGACGAGGCGCATAAGCCGTTCACCATCGCAGTGACCACGCCCAATGGCGAACCGCTGCCGACCCCGCCGCTGCAGGGCTTCGATTCGCCCGGGTGTCCCGCGATCCTCGGGACCTGGTTCGACCGGATCGACACCAACCATGACGGCGTCGTCGACCGGGCCGAGTTCATGGCCGATGCCGAGGCGCAGTTCGCGCGCATGGACCTGAACCATGACGGCATCATCACGCCGGGCACGCTCGCCGAGTATCGCGCCGGCTTTGCCGGGCACGAGCCGTTGCAGCCGCTGAAGCGCGGCATCGGCGGCAGCGACGAGGGGACGACGCCGGTCCAGGTCGCCCAGAGCCTGTCCTATGGCAACCCCAAGAAGCCGAGGTCCCTGACCGACCTGCAGCAGGGCGGCGGCAACGACCCGCGCGTCGAGCCCGATCCGGTGATGTCGGCCGACACCAGCCTGCGCTTCCAGGTCACCAAAAAGGATTTCATGGACCAGGCGGTGCGCCGCTTCGCCCGGCTCGACATGAATCACGACGGCCGCATCACCAAGACCGAGGCGATGTACTGGTGCCTGAAGCCGGTGCGCTGGCCCGATCAGGCGCAGTGACCAAGCTTAGTAAGCATTCTTCGAGAAGATGACGATGAAGGCGGTGCGCAGGATGATTTTGATGTCGAGCCACAGCGACCAGTTCTCAATGTAGTAAAGGTCGTACTCGACCCGATGGTCGATCTCGAGCGGTGTGCGCACCTCGCCGCGCAGGCCGTTGACCTGGGCCCAGCCGGTCATGCCGGGCAGCACCTTGTGGCGGGCGAAATAATTGTCGACCTGGGCCGCGAACTGCTCGTCATGGACGACCGCATGTGGCCTGGGGCCGACCAGCGACATCTCGCCCCGAAGCACGTTCCACAGTTGCGGCAGCTCGTCGAGGCTGCTGGAGCGCAGCCAGCGGCCGATCCGCGTCACCCTGGGATCATCCCGCGTCGCCTGCACCAGCGCCCCGTCCTGGTCGGCGGCATGATGCATGGTCCGGAACTTCAGAATATCCAGCCGGTTGCTGTTGAAGCCGGTGCGAAGCTGGCGATAGAACACCGGCCCCCGGCTATCGAGCTTGATGGCGATTGCGATCAGCAGCATCAGCGGGGCCGCGACCAGCAGCATGAGCGAGCTCAGCAGCCGGTCTTCCAGGCGCTTCAGCATCAGTTGCGCGCCGCCCAGCGGACGGCGATGGATATCGAGCAGCGCCGCGCCGGCGCGCCGGCTGACACCGCGCACCGGCACACCGACCGGCACCAGATACAGGCTGACGTCGACCGGTAGATGGCCCAGATCCTGAACCGCCTTCTGCAGTTCGGCCTGTTCGGCATGCGGCATCGCCAGGATGACCTGATCGACCTTGTGGCCGCGGATATAGGCGGCGCTGGCATCGAGCCCGCCCAGCACCGGAAAGCGTCCGACGGTCTGCAGCGCGGCGGCGCCGGGCGTCAGGAAGATGCCGACGATCTCCAGCGCCCGATCGTCCTTCGCGTGGGACAATTGCCCAAGCAGGCTCTCGACCTCGGCCAGCGCGCCGATGATGACGATATGTTCGGCCAACCCCGCCGATCGGTGCAGCACCCGGAGCTGACTGAGCAGCAACAGGCGCGCCAACAACTGGAACACTAAGATCAGGACAAACCAGTCGATGGTCCAGACGCGCGAATAATGCACCGAGGTCTTGGTGAAATAGCCGGTCAGCACGAACAGGATCAGGGCCGCGACCAGCGTGCCCAGCATGCGCTGCAACTGGGCGCGCGGCTCGATCAGGTTGGCATAGTCGTAGGCGTCGAGCAGGGTCAGCGTGGCCGAGATGAACAGGATCGCCCCGGCAATGGCGGCCGAGTAATAATTGTTGAGCTGAGTGCCCTCGGAACAAAGCACTGCCAGCCAGCCGGCGAACAGGATGGCGAGCGGGTCATAGACGCGCAGGGCCAATTGCAGGACGAAGCGCGCGTCGGCGGCAAAGATACGCCGCGATCGTGCACGCCGCGGCGGCTCGACCGCGACCGCGGCTTGGTTGTCGCTCGTGGCATCCATCGTCATGGAAACTCCGCCCAGCTCTGAAGGTTCTTGGGGTTTGGTCGGATCGGACATCAGGCGGCCGCCCATTCCGCGGCCAGCGCCGCCGCCTTGGCCCGATACTCGGACCAGCGCCGCTCGGGTGCCCGCGCCCAGGCGGCAGCCTGCCAAGCCTCGACAACCGACGGATTGCTCAGAACCTGATCGAGCGCCTGCGGCAATTGATCAGCATCGTCGATGACGATGCCGGAGCGGCCGTGCTCGGCCCCCTCGCCACCCCAACAGGTCTGCACGATGCCGAGACCGGCGCCGACCGCCTCGGCCAGCACGATGGCGCTGCCTTCGGACAGGCTCGGAAACACGAAACAATCGGCCTCGGCATAGAAGCCGGCGACCACGTCCCGCCCGACCGGCGGATGAAAGCTCACGCGCTCCGCATAAGGTGCCAGCGCAGCGTTCGGAACCCCGCGCGGGCCGACCAGATCGAGGCTGGCGTGGCGCGGCGCGATCGCGGCGAACGCCTTCAGCAGGTCTGGCACCCCCTTGCGGACGCCGATCTGGCCGACGAACAGGAAGCGAAGCGGCCGTCCGACGATCGATCGCCGGTTGGGCCGCGTCGATGGGAACCGGGCTTCGTCGAAGCCATAAGGCACGATATGGATCTTTTCCGCGGCACAGCCTGCCTCGATCAGAGTTCGGGCACACATCGCCGAGCCGACGACGACCTGATCGGCCAGGGACAGCTCGCGATCCTGCAGTGCCACCAGCGCCGCCGACGGCGCGACATAGGGCGTCGAGAAAAACTCCGGGTGCCGCCGATACGCGGCGGCCATCATCCGGGCGGTGTGGTGTGGGTGGGCGATGGTCCGATCGAGCACGCAGGGTATGCCGCGAGGCTTCGCCCATTCGAACAGTTCCAGCGCCGCCGTGTCATAGCCCCACAACAGGTCGACCGGCTCCCGCTCGCACAGCCGGGCGACCGCGCGGCCGAAGTTGCTGTTGCCGAGCCGATTGAGCCAGCCGCTAAGGCGCTGCAGGTCGAGCCGGGAGGCGACCGTTTCCAGCCATTCGACCGGATCGAGGTGACGCACCTTGGCCGGATCGAGCGCCGCCGTGTAGCGCCGCCGGAACTGGGCATTGAGCCGCTGGCGCAGCCCGCCCGGCAGTATCCGTTCGATCCGATAGGGCCAGCGCGCCGGATCGTAGAAGACCGACGTCGCGTACCAACCGAGCATTCCGGCCTCCTGGAACGCAAGCGCGGTCTGCCAGGAATGCTGGGTCCCCGGATGGAACACGCCGATGCGCGGCTTCCTGGTCATCGCGGCACCGTCCAGCCGGGCACCGGCCATTCGGCGGTCTGGCCGCGCTGCACCCGCTTCGGCTGAGCCGGCTGCCGGATGCCGAACATCACGCCCAGGAACAGCCAGAACAGCACGTTGAGCGGATCCAGATCGATCATCGACCCCTTCATCGCCTGGATTACGATCATGATCAGCAGCACAGCGATCGGTCCGACGAACGGCAGCGTGCGCATGCGACGCGCCCGGATGATGCCGCGCACGCTATAGACGAAGACCGACGCGACCAGGAACACGACCGAGATCAGCCCGGCGACGCCCATTTCGGCATAGGCGCGGGCGATGAGCGGTTCGAAAGTATTGTCGTTGGAAAGCTCCACGCCGTCGAACGCGTGCCGGGCCGCCGTGGTCGACGTGCCGATGCCCATGCCCCAGGGACTGAGATCCAGGGCCCGCCCGATCTCGCCGAAGAAGAAATTCTCGCCCTGATAATCCTTCGCCACGTCGATCGTGTAGAGGAAATAGTCGATCACCGAGAAATCCAGATAGGACTGGATCAGGATGAACAGCGGGATGATCAGCAGCGCCGACACGATGAAGCGCAGGTTGAGGATGCCGGTCAGACCGTAGCCCGTCATCATGATCGGCAGGAAGAACATGGCGGCGCGGCCACCGCTGAAGACCGCCGCGATGACGGCGATGAACAGGGCGAGGACAGCGATCCCGCGGGTCAGCGCCCGCGGATCGGCCTTCGACAGGATCGCGGCCACCGTCAGCGCGGCATAGAGAAAGAAGCTGTATTGCGTGACGAACGAAAATGTCCCCGGGATGCGGTAGACGCCGCCCGCGCCGGAAAATTCGGCGAAATTCTGGCTGACCGATCCCGCATTCGCGCCGAAGAACAGGCTGAGCGCGAATTGATAGCCGACGACGCGGATCAGCAACGCCTGGGCGATGCCGACCAGGCAGACCACCAAACCGCAGAACATGAAAAACCGCAGAAAGGCGATCAATTGCTGCGGCCGGCCGGCGAGATACATGCCGACCAGCAGGAACGGAATATAGAAACACCAGACGCGGATGCCGATGATGACCATCAGCAGCGAGCTGTGGACCGGAACCATCAGGTTGAGCACGAGCGCCGCCATGAGACCGGCAATGGCCAGCAGCATGCCCGACGGCACGCTGCGGATCATCGGGCCGACCGGTGACTGGGTCAGGACCAGGGCGTAGATCGGCACCACGACGAACGCGTCACGAAACAGCAGGACGGCCGAGCCCATCCCGGTATTGACGCCGATGATGCCGCCGAACAGCAGGAACAGGATCAGGACGCGCAGCGCCAGATCGAGGGCGTGATCGCTCTTTCTCATGATGCCGCCGCCAGGCGATGCGAGAGCCGCGCGCGAACATCGTCGGGCCGCCGCTCGGTCAATCCGGCGAAGGCGGCGGCCGGCCCGATCGACCGGTCGATGATCTGTCCGCGGATGATGTTACCCGGCTGCTTCATGCTTAGAACCAGCGCCGCCCGACGTTGATGGTGTCGTCGGGCTCGACCATGGAATCGAGATCCAGCACTTCCTCGACCCGATCGGCGCCGACGCCGCGCGTCACATCGAACGCTGCGGTGTTGGCCCGCCGGGTCGTGCCGCCGGCGATCGCGATCGCCTGGCGGACATCCAGACCAGGCACGAACGGATAGCTGCCCGGCCGCTGGACCTCGCCGGTGACATAAAAGGGGCGATAGGTGACGATCTCCATCGACAGCCGCGGATTGACCAGCAGCCCGCCCGCCAGCATCTGACGCGTCGCCTCCTGCACCTGCTCCAGCGTGCGGCCGGTGGCCGGGATATCGCCGATCAGCGGAAAGGCCAACTTGCCGGTCGGGCCCACGGTCGCGGCCGCGCTGAGGTCAGCCTGGCCGAAGACGGTCAACGCCACCCGATCGCCGGGTCCAAGCCGATATTCATGGGGGGCATCGACCGCGCGGTTGGCGCCGATCGGCACCCGCGTGCCGACCGGAGCGCCACACCCCGCAGGCAGCAGCGCCAGCAGCATCAACGCAAGCACCCAGCGCGTCGCCCGACCCAGCCTTACCATTTCGTGCTCACCTGCAGCATGTAGCGATTGTCTCCGTAATTATCGATCACGATCGGGCTGGTCCGGCGCGTGTTGATGAAGCCCAGACTGAAATCGAAATGCTCGTTGAGGTGATAGATCGCCGTCACCCCCACCGTCTGGGACACGTCGATCCGGTTCGGACCGATACCGGTGGTCGACTGATACTCGCTCTCGTTACGCAGATAGTTCGTGCTGAACGACCAGTCATCGTCGGGCACATAGGCGAAGGTCACCCCGGTCTGGGTCTCGACGATGGTCGAGACGCCGACGAAAGCCGCTTCCTGCAGACTCCGCCCCGCCAAGGCGATGATCGAAATCGTCTCGAACGGGCTCCAGCGCAGCGCGAGGCTGAAGGTCGGCGTCGAGACGGTCTTGACGCTGGGATCGTCGAAGCTCTCGCGCTGGTAGCCGACGCCCAATTCGGCGTAGGTGAGCTCCGACGGCGACCAGGCAAGGCCGATCGTGCCCTGTGCCGTCGTGCCGTCGCGGCCCGGTTGTCCTGGTGCTGCCTCGCCCAGATAGGAATGACGGACCACCAGCGGCTCGAACAGCAGACCCAGATCCTGCGTCAGTTCGGCCTGGATGCGCGCGGTCGCCAGATATTCGTCGCGATTGCGCTGGCCGATCGTCGCGATATCCGGGTTGGCGTAGGTGATGTGCTGATACTGGATCGCCGGGCGGACGGTCAGCCAATCGCCCTCGTAGCCGAGGTCGAATTTGACCGTGCTGGTGTCGTAGGTCGTCAAATGTGCCGCCGTGCCCGGATCGTTCGGATCGCCGCGCGGCTCGTGATCGCGGCTCTGGGTCAGGCTGAGCGCGCTCGCCAGCGCATCCGACAGGTCATAGAGCCCGGCGGCCGTGACGTGAAAATCCTCGTAGTCGTTGAGCGTCTGGCGATCGCTGCGGCCGATGGCGGCGCCCGCGTCGAGGTTGAGGCCATGGCGCTGCCAGTCGGTGGTGAAATCCAGGGTCGGGCTGACGACCGTGGTCCAATCGCCGATCTGCTTGCTGTGCGCCGCATAGACATTGTCGTCATAGGACCGGCTGACGTCCATCGACGGATAGGCCACGACCGCGGCGGCATCGCCCGACCGGTCCGCGACCGGTTCCGGGGGGCTCGCGTCGGAATGGACAAGCGGCTGCATCGCGCCCAGGACGTCGCCCAGATCGACGCCCAGCGCCGGCTGCGGCGGCGCCGTCGGGGCGTCGATATCGGCGCCGCCCGGCGGCAGGGCCACGACGACCGGGGGCGGAAAGCGATAACGGGGGCCAGGATTGTCTTGGCTCAACTCGACTTCGGCAGCGAAAGCGAAGCCCGGAAACAGCACCGTCGACACGACGAGACAGGGTCGAATGAACCGCCGGCTCCGCTTCGACGCGGCCCTGAATCCGCCGACTCTTCCCAATGCGCTCACGGACAGAAAGTGCTTTCTGGACAACGCCGAAACGGCCTGATCGTCGTATTTTCAACGAATTTTATGATTTTAACATAAATTCGTTCTTAACCAAAGAAAAACCCGCGGCGGTCCGCCACATGACTTGGTCCGATAGTATACGAGTCATTAACTACTTAGGCGCGCAAGAAACGTCCTAGACGCCGCCTCACCTCGCCGAGAAGCGCATCGACCGATTCGATTTCCCGAAGTCCGACCAGACGCGCCAGCCCGTAGAAGGCGAGCGGCGATATCAGTCCGATCACAACCAGATCGATCAATTGCTGCAGCTCGGTTTCCGGCCGGAACACGCCGCAGCTCCACCGGGCCAGCTCGACTGCGACGCCCGTGCCGACGAGGCATGGCAGCAGCCGCACCACGCTCGCCCACACCGGTCCACCGATGGCGAGGCCCGAGCGCACCGCACCGAGAAACAGCAATCCGGTCGCGACAATGATCTGCACCGTAAAGACCGCGACGACGCCGAGCAGTCCCCGCCCGTCGATCAGCGGGACCAGCAGCGCCAACAACAGCACCTGCCCGGCCGAGATCACCAGCGGACGCCATTGGCGGCCGGTCGCGTAGCAGAGCGGCAGCAGGATTTGCGAGAAGGCGGCCGCCGGCGCGCCGATCGCCAGCACGGCGATGCTCTGGGCGATCCGAAGACCGTCGGACGCGCTGAGACGGCCATGGGCCAGCAGCAGATCCACCATGCTGGGTCCGGCGATGGCGAGGACCAGGCCGCAGAGGGCCGCGGCCGTGCCGACGACACACAAGGCACGGGCCACCAACCGCGTCAGTTCGACCCGATCGGCATCGATCCAGAGCGCCACCAGATTGGGAAACAGGATCGCCGTCACCGCCTGGGGCAGCACATCGGTCAGGCTCAGGAACTTCGAGGCATAGGCATATTCGGCGATGGCACCGGGCGGTTGCCGGGACAAGGCATAGAGCAGCACGAAGCCGAACAGCTGGCTGGTGAGATTGAGCGACAGCGGTCCGCCGGCGAGACGGAACGAAGCGGCCATGGCGCGGTCGATCCGGGGCGGCAGCATCGCTAACAGAAGCCGCCGGCCGTCCTGGCGAACGAAGGCCAGCAGCGCCAACGACAGGACCGCCACGGCCACGGTTGCCGCCACTTGCGAGGCAACCAGCGCCCGCCCGTCGTCGCCGTCGCCGGCGAGCCAGATCAACAGAATCAGCAGGGCATTGAGCGCCAGGCGATAGACGGCCGCGAGCCAGAAGCGGCCGTAGAATTGCAGCACGGCCCAGGTGATGCCGATGACCAGCAGCGGCACCAGCATCGGCAGGAACGCCCGCACCATGGGCAAACCCAGAGTCGCGACCGCCGGCGCCAAGCCGGGCGTCGTCCAGCGCAGCACCGCTTCCGCATGCGCGGCGGCCAGCAGCGTGACGACGGCGACCGGCGCCAGCAGCACCAGCGCCATGCCCGCGACCCGGCGCAGCGCGAGGATCGTCTCCGCCGGGTCGGCATCGGCCCGCCGGGTCAATAGTCCCAACACGACGTTCAGCATCGCCTGACCGAAGCACAGTTGGACGCCGAAGGTCAGGAACAGCGAGGTCGCCCGATAGGCATCCACGACCGGCGAGGTGCCGTAGGTCCTGGCCATCAACATATCGACCAATACGCCGGACGCCGTGCCGATCAGGCTCAGCAGCGCCAGCATCGGGACCTTGACCGCACGAGCGCCGATCATGCCCGGCATCTATCGGCCAGCACCAGCAAGCGTCGTTCGAACTGTTCCAGGATCGCATCGCGCCGCCAGACCGCGAGCGCGCGTTCGCGGGCAGCCAGGCCCAGCACCCGGCGCCGGTCAGGATCCTCGGCCAGCGCCAGCAGGCCCGCACAGAACGCGTCGAGATCCTCCGACGGAACGACCAGACCGCAGCCGGCAACCTCGCCGGCAAGCGCTCGGTCGGCCGCCGCAGCGGCCAAGACCGGACGGCCGGAGGCGAGCATGCCGGTCAGCTTGGACGGCAGCATCAGATCGTCGGCGCCGGCCCGCTGCGGCAGCAGATGAATATCGGCCAGACCCAGGAGATCGTTCAGCCGTTCGACCGGCTGCAGCGGCAGAAACCGCACCCGGTCGAGACCTGCCGCGGCGGCGATGATCGCCGCCTTCTCGGCACCATCGCCCGCCAGCACGAAATAGAGCGGCCGGTCGCTCAGGCGCCGCGCCGCGGCGATCACCAGCTCCATGCCCTGCTTCGCCGCGAACACACCGGTATAAAGACCGACGATTGCGTCCGCCGGGATGCCCAGTTCGTCGCGGAACGGGCTCGGCCGCTCCAATGGCACGATCCGCCCGGTATCGACCCAGTTGCGCACCAGGCTGACCTCGCGGCAGCCCTTGGCGGCGATCGCCGCGACCATCGCCGGTGCCACCGATGACACCCGCGCGAACCGCCGCATCAACCAACCCTCGACCGCCAGCGACCAGCGATGCAGCCGGGGCGAGCGCAGCAATCCCAGGCGGAAGGCGGCATCGACCTCCAGATCCTGGACATGCAGCCAACAGGGTGCCCCGGCCAACCGACCGGCGACGAGCGCCCCCGGCACCGCGGCCAGCGCCGGCGCCACGGTCCAGATCACGTCGGGACGAAAGCGCAACGCCTCGATCATCAGCGCCGGGGTCGAGCTCAGCGCGAAGCTGGCCAAGTGCAACAGCCGCTTCAGCCCCGATGGTCGCGCCGGGACCCAGATCGGACAGCGGCGGACCGCCACGACAGTCTCGAACCGCTCCGCGCGATAGCGGAGCGTCCGGTCGGCCGGCGCCAGCCGCCAGGCCGGGTAATAGGGCGGTGCGGTGACGACCCGCAGCTGGTGGCCGCGCGCGGCCAGCCACGACACCATCTCGCCGGAATATTTGGCGATGCCGATCAGGTCGGGCGGAAAATTCAATCCGTGCACCAGGATCTTAAGCGGCCGGAAGCTCGGGGTCGGCGTCAGCACGGCATGGGACGGCTCTTCGGGCGATTCATTATTTGAATTTCCAATGTACACGCCCGTTCCCTCGAACCGACCGCCCGTTCACTGCCTGTCTTTAAATGGAATCGGGCATAAGCAAAACATCATTCCATCAACTATATTGATATTGTCATTTAGGACGCCGCGTGTCAGACACTTGACTGCACGCGCCGATTTGACTGGTAATGGACTTTTGCCGGCGCCCGCAGGGCTGGTTTGATGGACGCACGCGCTCCGGCCAATGCTTCGGCCGGCAACATCACCGAACTTTATCCAGCGATCGCGCGCACGCGGGCGTCGGACAATTTCGACCTTCGCCTGTTCGTCCGCGTGTTGTTGCGCCGCAAGCTGGTGATCGCCCTGGTCATGGCCTGCCTCACCAGCTTTTCCTTCGTCTATGTCAATCAGCTGACGCCGCTCTATGCGAGCGAGACCCTGCTCGTGCTGGAGAGCCACAAGGGCGGCGCCAGCGCGCTCGATGCGTTCAGCCCGGGGCTGGGTGCCGATCCCTTCACGATCCAGACCGAGGCGTCGGTCGCGGGATCCCGCCAGTTGGCCGAGCAGGCGGTCATCCGCCTGAAGCTGGTGGAAAACCCGGAATATAATCCGGCCGTCGCCGGCCCCGCCTATCGCCCGCTCGCCTTCTGGCCGGAGGGCGTGCGCCAATTCATTGCGACCGCGATCATCCCCAGCCTGCGGGTCGTGGTCTGGCCGCAGGCGGACCGCTACCTGGGTGTGCTGCAGGACGCGATCCTGGCGCCGAAGGCACCGTCGCCGGTGCCCCATGCCGAGACACCGCAGGACGAAACCGCGGAGGCGCCGCCGGAACCGATCGAACCCGATCTGCTGCGCCAGATGACCGACCAGTATCTGGGCGCCCTGTCGGTGAACCCGTCGACCCGGTCGCGCATCATGGGCATCCGGTTCGTCTCCGCCGATCCGGTGCTGGCCGCGCGCGCCGCCAACATGTCGGCCGATCTTTATATCGGCGACCAGGTCCGCACCAAGGGCGAGGCCAGCAACCGCGCCGCCGGCTGGCTGTCGGATCGGGTCGACGACGCGAAGGCCCAGACGCTCGCGGCCGAACGACGGCTGGAAGAATTCCGCCGCGTGTCGGGCGTGGAATCCGGCGGCTCGGCCAGCGCCTACGCGGCCCAGCTCGCCGACCTCAACAACCAGACCATTTCCGCCCGCACCCAGCGCAGCGAGGCCGAGAGCAAGTATCAGCAGGTACTGAACCTGCAAAAACAGCCGAACCAGATCGAGAGCGCCTCGGCCGTGCTCGATTCCGGCCTGATCCAGACCCTGCGCCAGAACGAAATCCAGGCCGAAGCGGATCTCGCCCAAATGCGCACCGAGCTGGGCGACAGCCATCCGCGCGTGCAACTGGCCGAAAACAAGCTCGCCGACATGCGCCGGCGCATCACCGACGAAATCGGCAAGATCGCGAAGAGCCTGGGCAATGCCGCCGATCTGGCGCGGCTGCGCGAAGCGCGCATCGCGCCCGAGATCGCGGCGGTTCAGTCCCGCCTCAACGAACAAAACCTGGCGGAAGCCACCATCCGCTCGCTTGAGAGCGAGGTGCGCGCCAACCAGCAGCTCTATGACAGCCTGCTGGTCAAGCTGTCGGAAACGCGGGTCCAGGGCGTGTCCGGACAGCAGGCCGACGCCCGCGTCATTTCCCGGGCGATCGAGGCGACCACGCCGTTCTCACCGCACAAGCAGGTCATCCTGCTGCTGGCGATGTTCGGCGCCAGCGTGATCGCGGTGGTCGCGGCCTTCATCGCCGAACATTTCCACGGCGGGTTCCGCAGTACCGAGCAGCTGGAACAGATGACCGGTGTCGGCACGCTGGGCCTGGTGCCGAAGCTGCTGAAGAGCGATGTCGATATCCTGCCGCACCGCGAACTGACCGAGCGGCCTTATACCGCCTTCGCCGAGGCGATCCGCACCATCCGGACCGGCCTTTACCTGGCCCACGGCCATCAATTGCCGAAGACCATCCTCGTGACCTCGTCGATCCCGAACGAGGGCAAGAGCCTGCTCGCCCTGTCGCTGGCGACGCTCGCCGCCAATGCCAAGCAGCGCACCGTCCTGGTCGACTGCAACCTGCGCTATCCGACCATCCATCGCGAGCTCGGCATCGCCAACGAGCAGGGGCTGAGCGACTATCTGAACGGCGACGTGGCGCTGAAGGACATCATCAACCCGATCACCAATTCGCCGCTGCTGGTCATCACCGCCGGCCGAGGCCGCGAGACGCCGTCGGAAATGCTGGGTTCCGCCCGGATGCGCGAGATGCTGGAACGGCTGACCGACGCCTGCGACCTGGTCGTCATCGACAGCCCGCCGGTGCTGGCCGTCGCGGACGCGCTGATGCTGGTGCAGGCCTGCGACCGCACCGTGTTCGCCGTCCGCTGGGAAAGCACCAAGCGCGAGACCGTGCGCAGCGGCTTGAAGCAGGTCATTGCCGCCGGCGGACCGCGCCCGAACCTGGTGCTGACCCAGGTCAATGTCGCCAAGCACGTCTATTACAGCCGCCACACCGGTACCGAAGCCTATTATACCGATCGCCAGGGGCTGCTCGGCCATTGACCGTGCCGGCACGGGGTTTCGGGCCGTCCAGGCCGTTGCGGCTGGCCTATGTGCTGAGCCACCCGATCCAGTACCAATCGCCGATGATCCGGCGGATCGCGGCCGAACCCGATATCGACATCACGGTGTTCTATCAGAGCGATTTCAGCGTGCGCGGCTTCTTCGATCCGGGCTTCGGGCGCGAGATCGCCTGGGACGTGCCGCTGCTGGACGGCTATCGCAGCGAGTTGCTGCCGGCCTGGGGCAGCCGCGATCGGCTGAGCTGGATCCGGCCCCTGAGTCACGGCATCGCAGCCCGCTTGCGGGCAGGAAAGTTCGACGCGCTCTGGGTCCATGGCTATGCCCGCTGGTTCAACTGGATCGCTCTCGCCGCGGCCAGACGCCAGGGCATTGCCACCTTGCTGCGCGACGAGGCGACCCTGATCAGCGCGCCCCGTTCGACCGCCAGGCAACGGGCGAAACACCTGTTCATGGCAATGTTGCGCACCCAGGTCGATGGCCTGCTCGCCATCGGCAGCCGCAATCGCGACTATTACCTGGCCCATGGCTTCGCGCCCGAGCGGATCTTCCACATGCCCTATTGCGTCGATAACGGCACCTTCGCCACGGCGGCGGCGCCAGACGCCTTGCGGGCGGAGCTGAGGCTCGAGCCGGGACGTCCGGTGATCCTGTTCGTCTCCAAACTGCAGGCGCGCAAACATCCGGAACATCTCTTGGCCGCCTACCGCCGCCTCGAAGGTCCCAAGCCCTATCTGCTGTTCGCCGGCGACGGTGAGCTGCGCGCGACGTTGGAGGCCGAGGCCGCCGGCGACCCGGACGTGCGCTTCCTGGGGTTCCAGGGCCAATCGACGCTGGGCTCGCTGCTGGCGCTGGCCGACGTGTTCGTGCTGCCGTCGGTGCATGAGCCCTGGGGCCTGGTCGTGAACGAGGCGATGAGCGCCGGCTGCGCACTGGTGTTGAGCGATCAGGTCGGATGCGCGGCCGACCTGGTGAAGCCGGGTGAGAACGGGCTGACCTACCCGGCCGGCGATATCGACGCCTTGGCCGCCGCCCTGGGCCAAGTGCTGGGCACGCCGGGCCTGAGCGATCGCATGGGCGCCGAAAGCCGCCGGCTGATCGCCGGCTGGAGCTTCGAGGAGGATGTGGCGGGCCTGCGCCGCGCGCTCGCTGCGACCGTCCCGGGCTTCGCTACTTGACGGCGACGGCCAGCATGTTCTGCGAAAAGATCGCATCGCGCCCGATGCTGCCGGTCTCGACCGCCAGATAGAACCGCAGAGCGAGCCGGATCGGGCGCCAAAGCCAAGACCGCACCATGCTTTTCAAGCCGTGGCTCGCCGGCTCGTCCTCGTAGCAGGTGACAGCGGAAAAGCCGGACGCGCGCAGCAACTGGCCGAGGGAGCCGGCGGTGAAGGCGCGCTCATGGGTCAGGTCGCCATAGCGGGAGCGCCCGCAAAACGGCGATTCCCCGTTCGGGACATGGATGATCCAGCGCCCGCCGGGCTTGAGCGCGCGGTGGACGCCATCGACCAATTGCAGCAACTCGCCGTCGTCCAGATGCTCCATGACGTCATAGGTGATGACCAGGTCGAAGCTCGAGGCCGCCCGGCCGTCGAGGTAGGCGAACAGGTCGCCCTCTTCCAGCCCCTTGATGCCGAACGCCCGACCGGCCGCGATCTGTTCCGTCGAGCGGTCGACGCCGGAGAGCAGGCCATAGCCGCGCTGCTGCAGCTCATGCAGGATCAGGCCGGGGCCGCAGCCGAGATCGAGCACGGTAATACGCCGGTCCGACGGCACATGCCGCTCGACCAGCCGGCCGACGAAGGCGCGGCTGCGCGCGATCTCGGTCTTGAGATCGACCGCCCGTTCGCCGACGCGGGACGAGAGATAATGGCCGTAGAGCCGATCGCGCAGCGCATCGCGCCCCGCGCGATCGCTCCCGCCTCTATCCGACACGATGCAGCATCGGTCGGGTCTCGCGCGCGATCGCGGCACGCTGCACCAGATCGCGCAACAGGGCGTGGGCGGTATAGGCCAGGGACACCAGGATCAGCATGATGTTGCTGAACGAAGAGAACGCCCGCAGGCCGGTCAAAAAGAAATAATGGTCGGTCTGGAGATTGAACAGCACGACCAGCAGCACGAGCGGCGAGACCGCCGCGATCCGGCGCCGATAGGGCTCGTCCGCCAGCAAATGCCTGATCAGATAGAACACGCAAGGTACGCCCATGATGAACTGATAGAAGCGCAGTACCGGCGAGCACCAGAGATAGGCGAGGCAGAACAGGCACAGGATCAGCCGCACCCGGGTCGGGTCGACCGGCAGATCCCGCTCGTCGCGCACGCCCTTGCCCAGACGGATCGCGAAATAGATGAGACCGCCCCACACGGCGAGTACGATGGCGCCATAGATCTCGAGCCCGTTGTCGTCGGGCACGGTCAGCCCATAGCGGTTCACCACCGCGTCGCGCAGGAAATAGATCATGGTCAGCAGCGACTGATCGTTGACGTTATGGGTCATGTCGAAGCGGACGAAGGAACTCGACACCATCAGAGCCGGAAAACCGTCGTAGAACTGCGTCACCAATTGCGGCGAGACCAGGCCGACCAGCCAGAGATTGATCGCCGGCGAGGCCAGGACCAGCAGGATAGCGGGCGCATAGCGCAGCGAGCGCCTGAGCGAGAACAGCAGCAGCGGCAGGCCGGCGAAGCCCAGGAAGACGAATTTGAACAACCCGGCGAAATAGACCAGCACCAGAAAGGTCAATACGCGGCCACGCAGCAGAAACCTGATGCCGGTCCACAGAATCACCTGTTCCAGGATGGTGATGTTGCCGCTGCTCCAGGCCGTGAGGATGGTGGAATTGAGCGCGAACAGCGCGAAGAAGGCGAACAGCGCCGTTTGATCCTGAAAGCCGAAGATCTTGCGCCACACCCGGATCAGCCGGGCGATCATCAGCAGATTGGCGATGGCATAGAGCGCCATCGCCAGCCTGAACGGCAGGCTCGCGAACAACACCATGATCGGCAGGGTGATGGGCGGATAGATGAAGATCGCCGATCCCGGCGGCCGGACAAATTCCGGCAGCCGGTCGAACGCGTAGGGATTGCCGCCTTGGAGGATGGTCCGCCCGGTCGTCCAGTAGATCTGGAAATCATTGAACATCGACAGCGGGTGAAGCACCAGGCGGCTGAACAAACCCGAATTGACGTAGAAGCCATACAGAAGCAGCGCCAACAGCAGCCAGCTCTCCCGGCGGGCAAAGCGGATCATCGAGCGGGCGTTTTCACGGACTGGCAAGTCACGAGCGGTACCATGTTCTGCTGAAGCCGTGATCGGCGATCACGAGGTCCTAATAAAACCATTGGTACCGTCGTTTTATGCCTTAATAAAGCGCCAGCTGATGGTTTCGACAATAAATCACGGCATCGGCGCTCGATTGAACAGATACTGCAGCGCGAACAGCACGGCGATCATGCCCACGAAGATCAACGGCGCCGCCACCGGCCGTGCGAAGCGCAGGCGTTGCACCCAGCCGACCGGCAAGGGTTCGGCCATTCCCGCGGGTTCATCCTCCGGCTGCGCGGCCTTGAGCGCCGCAGCCTTCTGGGCGATCGCATCGAGCAATTCCTGGGCTTCGATCTGCCTGCGGGTCCGCGAACGCGCCGGCAGTTCGACGGCACTGCCGCCGCCATCCACGGGCGCCACCACGGCCGGTTCCTTCTCGGCCCGGCGATAGACGCCGCGCTTGAACCAAGTCTCCAGCGTCATGCGCATGTCGTGGGTGATCCGGTCGGACTCGTCCCGCGGCATCGGCTGGACGCTGGCGGACCCGTCGTCCGCATAGGCCGCGTGATAGAGCCGGTCGACCGGCACCGCCACCTCGACGCCCTCGCGGATCAGGATCTCGGCGCTGACATGCAGATAGGCATCGGCCCCATCGGAGTCGGGGCGATACAGCAGCACCGGCGTGCCGAACGCCGCCGCCTCGCTGATCGCCTCGTTCCGCGGCACCATCGTCTCATAGACGCTGCCGGCGAAATGCCGGCGCATCTCGCCCGCCAGCGCCAACGCCTTCGGATTGGTCTGTTCGTACATCGTGACCAGGATGTCGAAGCCGGTGAAACCCGGCACGAAGCGCTGGCGCAGCAGATTGACCGTGTCGCGGAGATGCGACAGGCCTTCGAGCGACAGATATTCACATTGCACCGGCACCAGCAGCCGGTCGGCCGCCAGGATTGCGTTCAGGGCCAGAAACCCGAAGGACGGCGGGCAATCGACGAGGATGAAATCATATTCGTCGCGGATCGGCTTCAACCGGTCGGCCAGCTGGGCGTGGCGGTCGCCCAGCTTGGACAATTCCATCTCGGCGCCGACCAGATCCATGCTGCCGGTGACGAGCGACAGGCCCGGAATGGCGGTCTCGCGCACCGTGGCCGCACTCTCGTCCGCGCCCAGCAGGAAGTCATAGGCGCCGAGGCCACGGCTGGTGCGGTCGATGCCCAGCGCGGTGCTGGCGTTGCCCTGGGAATCGAGATCGATCAGCAGCACGCGAAAGTTCGCGGCCGCCAGCGCCGCCGAGACGTTGACCGCCGTCGTCGTCTTTCCGACGCCGCCCTTTTGATTGAAGATCGTGAGGACCGTGCCGCGTCGCTTCCGGCGCGTCGTCCCGATCATGGACATTACCATGGCGACGTCACAGCACGCGGAGCTGGTCGAGGCGCGGTACCGTCAAATAACCCGGCAAGGTTCTTCCCGTTTCGATGCGCGGGCGGCCAGTCGCCAACCCCGGATACTGCAATATAGCAGAGCTGTCGGAACATTATCACGGATATTACCCAAATTTTAAGAACTTCTTCACCGTAACTTGACGGTCTGAAATACGCCGGTTTGATGTATATGCTGCCCCCGAGAGCGACCGGTTTTCGGGCGCCGGGGAGACTGTTCCAGCCGTGTCGGCATCACCCATCCCAGCCGCCCAACCGCTTCGGATCGGCCTCGATCTGCGCTACCTGCAGCAGACATTGCGCCATGCGCCCGGGGCCGGCATGGACGGCGGCATCGGCGGCATCGGCAATGTCAGCCGCAACCTGTGGCGCGGGCTGGCGCAGTTGGCCGCGGCGGAAGCGGCCCCCAGCTTTCGTCTGGTCGCCTTGATCGACCACGGCCCCGTGCCGGAGGCATTGCGGCAGATGATCGGGGAAACGGACGGCGCCGAATTCGTACCGTTCGGCCTGATCGGCCGGTTCCGGCTGGCGACGCGTCTCGCCCGCTCGTCCCACAATTGGATGGTTGCGACGCTGGAGAGCCGGTTCGGCATCGGCACCTCGATGCTGCGCCGCCGGGTGGACATCGTCCATATGCTGGCCCAGCAGGCGCCGGTCGGCCGCGACACCGTGTCGGTCGTGACGGTCCATGACCGCGGCGCGCCGAACCGCAATCCGATCCTGCGCGCGCTGTCCCAGCCGTGGCGGCAGATCGCCGATGCCGATGGCGTCGCTTATGATTCTGCCGCGACGCGCGCCGATCTCGCCCAGGAGCTGGAGCGCCACGCCCCGCCATCGGCGATCCATCGCGTCATTCCGCTCGGCATCGACCTGGGCCGGCTGCGGCCGCTGGACCTGCCGGCCGCCGAGATCGCGCGGCGGCTGGGTCGGACCCGTCCCTATTTCCTGCATGTCGGCAATTGCATCGGGCGCAAGAACCCGGTCGGCCTGCTGGATGCGTTCCATCGAACCGTGATCGAAGCGGGCATCGATGCCGATCTCATCATGGTCGGGCCTTACAAGGTCGCCCCAGCCGGCGCTTTGGAGCTGCACCGGCTGGCGGCGGAACGCGGGCTCGCCGACCGCCTGATCGTGCTCGACGCGGTCGACCAGGAGCAGCTGACCCAGCTCTACAACGGCGCACTCGCGTTGGTGTTTCCCTCGCTGTTCGAGGGTTTCGGCCTGCCGATCATCGAAGCGCTCGCCTGCGGGACCGTACCGATCGTCTCGAACATCAGCGCGCTGCCCGAGGTTGCCGGTCCCCATGGCGAGTTGGTCGACCCGACCGATCCGAGCGATATCGCCCGGGCGATGATCGAACTCGCGCGCCACCCGCGCAAGGCACCGGACGGCATCGCCTGGGCCCGGCGGTTTTCGGTCGAGCAGATGGCCAGGGACTATCTCGCGCTCTACCGCGATCTGGTCGTTTCCACACCTCGCGAACGCTGTTAGCGTCGCGCCATGCTCGAACATTTCCCCAGCCTGGGCACGCCGCGGCCTTGAAGATCGTCCATGTGATCAATTCCCTGGCCCTGTCCACGGGCGGTCCGGCACCCGCCTGCCGTGACATGGCGCGCGCCATGGCCCGGCGCGGGCATCAGGTTTCGATCCACACCACCGCCCGCCGCCCGACCGAGGACGGTCCGCCGATCGGCAGCATGGTCGATGCCGACGGCGTCGGCATCGTCTGCCACCCCATGGTGCCGCCGCGCTTCTTCGGCACCTCGCCGGCCATGGCCCGCGCGCTCGACCCGGTCGTGGCCGACGCCGACATCGTCCATCTGCATTCCCTCTATCTGTTCCACGACTGGCTGGTAGGCCACCTGTGCCGGCGCCACGCCAAGCCCTATGTGCTGATGCCGCACGGCTCGCTCGATCCCTACCACCACGGCCATCATCGTGTGCGCAAGCGGCTGGTCGAATGGGCGTTCCAGAACCGCGTCACCGCCGGCGCCGCGCGGATCCAGTTCACCACCGAGGATGAGCGGCGGCAGAGCACGCCCCAGGCCCTGGGCGCCCCGGCGGCGATCGTGCCGAACGGTCTCGTGCTCGCCGATTTCACCGACCTGCCGCGCGCCGGCGCGTTCCGGCGGCTCTATCCGGCGCTGGGCGACGATCCCTATGTGCTGTTCCTCGGCCGCCTCGCCGCCAAGAAGGGGCTCGATGTCCTGATCGAGGCCATGTCGCAGATCATGCCGGCCCGGCCGACGCTGCGCCTGGTCGTGGTCGGTGCCGACGACGGGGTCGGCGCCGCCGCCCGACGCTGGGCCGAAACCGCCGGCATCGCCGGGCGCACGCTGTTCACCGGCCCGCTGCTGGGTGTCGCCAAGCTCGCCGCCTTCCGCGACGCCGCCCTGTTCGCCCTGCCGTCGGCGGCCGAGAATTTCGGCATCGCCGCCGCCGAGGCGCTCGCGTGCGGCACGCCCGTCGTGCTGTCGGAGCATGTGAATATCGCGGCCGACATCGCCGCCGCCGGTGCCGGCCTCAGCATACCGCGCACCGCCATGGATTTTGCCACCGCCATGGCGACGCTGCTCGACGACGGGGCGCTGCGCCAGCGGCTCGCCGCGGCCGGACCGGGCCTGGTCGCGGCCCGCTATTCGGCCGATGCCGCCGCCGCCCAGCTGGAGCAGGTCTATCGCCAGATCCTGGAGCCCTCATGCGCGTCCTGATGCTGGTGCCGGCAGCGTTCGGCGGTCATGGCGGGATTGCCCAGGCGCTGCGCGATTTCATCGGGGCGCTCAGTCGCCATCCCGGCATCGAAGAGATCGTGGTACTGCCGCGCACGATCCACGAGCCCTTTGGAACCCTGCCGGCGAAGGTCGAGTTCCGCACGGTCGCCGCCAAGGGCAGAGCGGCCTTCGCCCGCGAACTGCTGCGCCTGGCGTTCGACCGACAGGGCTTCGATCTGGCGCTGAGCGGCCATCTCTATCTGCTGCCGCTGCTGCATCTGGCGCTGCGCGGTCGCCCGACGCCCACCGGCTGCTTCATCTATGGCGTCGACGCCTGGGCGACGGCCAAGCGGCGCGGCGAGGCCTGGGGCATCGCCCGGACCGATTTCATGATCTCGTCGAGCCGCTTCACCGCCGATCGTTTCAGCCAATGGAGCGGCTATGACCGCAGCCGCGCGCTGACCATGCGCCACGCGGTCGACCGGACCCGTTTCACGCCCGGCCCGCGCCGGCCGGATCTGGTCGAGCGCTACGGCATCGAGGGCAAGACGGTCCTGATGGGTCTGGGCCGCCTCGATGCCAATGACCGCTACAAGGGCTTCGACGAAGTCATGGCGGCAATGGCCGGCCCGCTCGCCCGGCGCCAGGACCTGCGTTATCTGGTCGTCGGCGACGGCTCGGACCGGGCACGGCTGGAAGCCACGGCCCGGGCACTGGGCATCGCCGACCGCGTCATTTTCACCGGCTTCGTCCCGGATGCGGAGAAGACCGACCATTACCGCCTGGCCGATTGCTTTTTATTGGCCGGCTGGGGCGAAGGCTTCGGCATCGCGCTCATCGAGGCCGTCGCCTGCGGCATCCCGGCGATCGCGTCCAACCTCGATGCCTCGGCCGAAGCCGTGGGTGACGGCCGCGTCGGCCAGATCGTCGATCCGACCGATATTCCGGCCTTGGCCGCCGCGATCGAGCGGGCGCTGGCACAGCCCCACGGCGTCATTCCCGACGGCTTCGAGGAATTCTGGATCGAAAGCCTGGAAGCCCGGATCGACGACCGCATCCTGCGCCCGCTGGCGGCCGGGCGCCTGCCCAGCGAGGCGTCCTGATGCTGACCCGCCGCCTGCATCAGCTGCGCAAGGCCATGAGACTGGCCGGTACACCGCGCTATCGCCGGGGCCTGGTCCAGGGCATCGCGGCCGCGATCGAGCATGCCGCGGTGTTGCGGCGCTTGCGGCCGAGCTTCATCGTCGATGTCGGCGCCAATGCCGGTCAATTCAGCCTGCTGGCGCGCGAGACGTGCCCGACGGCGCCGATCGTCGCGTTCGAACCCTTGACCGGCGCCGCCGCCCGCTATCGGCGTCTGTTCGCCGGCGACGCCCAGACCCGGCTGGAACAGGTCGCGATCGGCGCTGCGCCGGGACAGGCGACGCTGCATGTGTCGCGCCGGGACGACAGCTCCTCCTTGCTGCCGATCGGCCCGCTGCAGACCGCGACCTTCGCCGGAACCGACGAGGCGGGGACCGAGGCGGTCGCGGTCGCCCCGCTGTCGGCCTATCTGAGCCCGGCCGACATTCCCGCGGGCGCGCTGCTGAAGATCGACGTGCAGGGCTATGAATTGCCGGTGATCGAGGGCTGCGGCGCGCTGCTCGGCAGCTTCGGCCATGTCTATGTCGAGCTGTCCTTCATCGAGCTTTATGAAGGGCAGGCGCTCGCCGGCGCGGTGATGGAACGGCTGATCGGCGCGGGCTTTCGCCTGATGGGCCTCGGCAACGCAACCTTCGCCCGCGACGGCAGCATCATCCAGGCGGATTTCCTGTTCGGCCGCCAGGGCACGGCACCATGACGCTGCAGATCTCCGTCATCGTCCTGAGCTTCAATTCGGACGAGACGCTGGCTCGGACGCTGGAAAGCGCGCGGCTGGTGTCCGATGATCTGCATGTGGTCGATTCCGGCTCGACTGACGGCACGCTCGCGATTGCGGAGGCGGCCGGCGCCACGATCGTCGCACATCCTTTCGTCGACTATGCCGCCCAGCGCAACTGGGCGATCGACCATCTGGCGCTGCGCCACCCGTGGCAGCTGCATCTCGACGCCGACGAACGCCTGAGCCCGAAGGCCGTGGCCGAGATCCGGGCGCTCGCCGACGAGCCGGGGCTGGACGGCTATCTGATCCCGCGCCTGGTCCATTTCATGGCGCAGCCGATCCGCCATGGCGGCATGTACCCGATCTATCACGCGCGCCTGTTCCGCACCGGCCGCGGCCGGGTCGAGGCGCGGCGCTACGACCAGCATTTCCAGGTTACCGGCACGGTCCGATCGCTCAGCCATCCGATGATCGACGATATCCGCATGGGCTTGAGTGAATGGACGGCGCGGCACAATCGCTGGTCGGACCTGGCGGTCGAAGACGCGCTGGCGCCGCAGCCCGGCCGGATCAAGGGCCGGCTGCTCGGCAACGCGCTCGAACGCAAGCGCTGGCTGCGCGAATGCTACGGCGCCGCCCCGCTCGGCATCCGTGCGCTGGCGCTGTTCCTTTACCGCTACATCCTGCGCCTGGGTTTTCTCGACGGCCGCGCCGGGTTGATCTTCTTCGTCCTGCAGTGCTTCTGGTTCAATTTCCTGATCGACGCCAAACTGTGGGAACGGCGGACTATTTCGTCTTATACGGATACTGCGCCGCCTTGATGAACTGGTCGTAGAACCGGTCGAGATCGACGGCCTGCACGATCGTCACCTTCTGCTCGCCCTGATGCGGCGCGATCGCGTCCGGCCAGACATGGACCTGGCCATAATGCATGCCATGCTCGATATCGACATCCATGTTGGCCTCGATCTGGCGGGTGATCAGGCTGCGATCGATCGCGACCGCGGCCGCCATCTCGTCCCAGAGCGGCAGCTGGATCGCATATTGCGCCAGGAACTCGGTCACCGGCGTCTTGACCGCGGCCATCCGGGCGATCAGCTCGGGCGTCATCATGGTCTGGTTGGTGACGTCGCCCAGCACGGTCGTCTTGGCCCAGGGTGCCGTCAGCACGATATGCGCCGCCTCCGGGTCGAACAGGATGTTGAAGTCGGAGTTGATGTCGGCGTCGCCCGAGACCTGCAGGATGTTGGCGCCGAGGAACGCGCCCATGAACACCAGCTCCTTGGCCAGGCCGGCGAATTCAGGGTCGAGGCGGATGGCGAGCGCCAGGTTGGTGAGCGGCCCGGTCGCCAGGATCGTGACCTGGTGCGGATATTGATGCACCTGCCGAATCATGAAGTCGGCGGCGGTGCCGGGCGCGGGCTTGGTCGTCGGGTTGCCCGACGGATGATCCGGCACCAGGTACGGATCGTCGGGATGGAAATTCTCACCCGGCTTCGGGTCGTTCCAGGCGCCCTTCCACGGCAGCTTGCCATAGGCCTGTTCCCAGGCGCGTGTGCGCGCCGCCGAATTGATCAGCGGAAACACCGCGCCATTGACGACCGGAATGTCGGTTCGGTGTGCTACCTCCAGGAAGCGCAGCAGATCGGCGGTCTCCTCATCGCGCCAGCCGTCGCCGCTGACCACGGTGAAGCCCAACACCTTGACCGCCGGATTGGCCAGCAGCAGTACCACCGGCTGAATGTCGGGGCCGCCCGGGCCGATGAAGTCATTGTCATGGATGACCAGCATCGGCTCCGCTGCCCGTACCTGTGACGCGAGGACGAGCGCGAGGAGAGCGAGGGCGGTACCGACGGACGAGCAACGCATGGGGCTGTATTTCCTCGAAAGAAAAGGGGGCCGGGCTTTTGGCCCGTCCCCCTGGTCGCAGGTCGCCGGAAGCTGGTATCGAAGCGTCCGCTAGAACTTGACCTTCATGGTGAAATCCACGCTCGTCGACGGCAGGACGGTGATGAAGTCGTTGCCGTAGAACGGGTTGTCGTTCACCAGATTGCGCTGATTGGTGAGGTTGTTGCCGGCCAGCTTGAACTCGTAGCGGCCAACGTCCCAATAGACCGCGGCATTGAGCGTGTACTGCCACGGGATGACCGGCGACTGGTAGTGGCCGCCGTTGGCGATAACGTACGCCGGCAGGATCGCGCCGTTGGCCTCGGAGGCGGCCACGTCGAACGTGCCGGAGGTCGTGGTCTCGATCGGGCCGGTGACCTGCAGGCTCGTCTGGAAGCCGACGCCATTGTCCAGGCGATAATTGCCGAGGAAGTTGAACACATGCTCCGGGATGCCCGGGTCCTTGAACTGCTGGTTCGGCGCCCATACCGCCAGCACGCCGGAACCATCCTCGTAGAGCCCCGGGGCTGCCGGGAAGTTGTAGAAGGACGCCGGGGTCTCGAGGATGGTCCGGGCGAACGAGTAGCTGGCGGTGAAGAAGAAATGCGGCGCCGGCTGGTAGTCGAGTTCCGCTTCCGCACCCCGGATATGGGCGTAGGAGGAGGTAGAACCACCGGGACCGGTCGGCACCGACCGGGCCTGGCTGAACGCGGCCGTCGACAGGAACAGCGTATTTTCGATCAGCGAGAACTTCAGACCGCCCTCGAAGAGGCGCGTGGTCTGCTGCAGCTGCGACTTGTCGGAGACCCCGAACGTGCCGACGCCGCCGTCATTGGTCGTCGAATCGACATATTGGGCATAGTTGTAGGTGAAGTAGGCCGTACCCCAGGGCGCAAACTGGTAGACCGGGCTGATGTTGCCGTTGCCGAGGCCGTACCAGGCCGTATTGTGATGATCCCTGATGTTGGTCCCGGTCAGATAGTCGAAGTATAAGGCGCCGCCCAAGGGATCGTACTCTTCCAGATGCACGAGATCGGCGCGCAGGCCATAGAGCAGGCTGACCTCAGGCGTGAACTGGATCCGATGCTCCAGGAACAGGCCGGCGTTATAGAGATCGGAATTGACGGTCGAGTTCTGCTGGGTGCCGTTGCGGCCGGGCGCGCCATACAACAGGCGCCCGAAGGCGGAGACATATTGGATGGCGCCGGCAGGCACCTGCAGGTCGGACGGGAACACGAAGCTGCTCGACGGACCGGTCAAGTCGAAGACGCTGATCGGCTCGTTGATGAAGTTCTGGATGTTGTCGACGTGGGCGTTGCGGAACGTGACGCCGGCGTCAATCTGGCTGCTGGGCTTGAAGTCGTCGCTGATCGGCGTCGAGAATTTATACTGGAAGTCGGTCTTGTTCTCGATCGTGTAGCTGCCGATGGTCGAATCCGAGTAATAATCCTGGGTCTGGTTGTCGCGGTTCATGAAGTTGAAGAACGTGTTGTTGCTGACGCTCATCCCATCATTGAACTGATAATTCTGCTGGAGCTGGAAATTGAAGCGCAGCGAATGGGCCTCGGTGTCCGGCGCCTCGTCGATATTGACCGAGCGGCCGAGAATGACGGGGTTGCCGAGCGTGAACGTGGTGCCGAAGCCCGAGAGCGTCCCCGGCGCGGGGCTGCCGGTCAGATACTCACCGTTGCTGATCAGCTGCTGGCTGACGCGGTTGATGCCGTCGTCTTCCTTGTAGTCCGCGTAGGCGATCTCGCTGTTGACGTTGATCGTGTATTTGTCGTTCACGTTGATCGTGGCGGCGCCATAGACGGCCTGCTCGCGGAAATACATGCCGGTGTAGTAGCTGCCGCTATCCTCGCCGGTATAGCTCAAGCGATAGGCGACCTTGTCGTTGACCGGGCCGCCGAAATCCAGGCTCCAGCGGCGCTTGTCGTCGCTGTCGAACTCCGCCGTCGCATCGCCCTTGAACTCATCGAAATAGGGCTGCTTGGTCGAGATATTGATCGAACCGCCGACGCCGGAACCCGGCCCCATCTGCACGCTCGCCGGGCCCTTGACGATGTCCATCGTGTCGATGCTGTTGTAGCTCAAGGGCGCGCCATAGCCGTTCAGCGTGAAGCTGTCGCGCATGCCATTGAAGAACACGTCGGCAAACTGCCCACGGATGCGCGGAATGTTCGGGGTGCCGAACGATGCATCGGTGTAGGCGCTCGAGGTCAGATAGGAGAGTTCCCGCGGATCCTGAATATCGAGCGCGTCGAGCTGGGCGTGGGTCAACACCGTGTTGTTGCGCGGCGTTTCCATCACGTTGAGGTCGAGGCCAAAGGCCGTGGTCGAACTGAGAGAGGTCGGCAGGACGCTCAAATCCTTGGAAACGCCGACGACCGTGATCTGTTCGGCGCCGCCCTGCTGTGTGGTGGTCGCGGGCGGCGTGGTCGTGGCCGTGGCATCCTGCGCCGCGGCTTGCTCGATCGATGCGGCCCCCGCCAACATCGTCATCACCACCAGATTTAATTTATGTCCCATCCTGTCCCCCAGTTTCACTAAGCCAAGGCCGCCCGCCTTCGTTTTGTGCAAGCAGTTGCGGCCGCGCTGTTCGTTCGATCCCCTGACGCAAAGCGCGCATGACGAGCGGCGCTGAGGTCTTTGGCGGTTCTGGATTGCGGAAGTATGTCCCCGCTGAATTCACAAAATCGCCGGCCGGCCCATTCCCGAATTTCTTCTTGTTTCAGCTGGCATCTCGCCCGTGCCCGCTGCCGATCTGGCGGCGAGCATCGCTTCGACGGAAAAGCTTCACAAAAGATTAGCAGGAACCATGCCAGCGGATACCGCGGACGCCGGCACGTCTCAATCGGAAGACTGCCTGTAACCGCCACAGCACACTCAGACGGATAGCGGGGTCGGAACCCTACGGCAGGTCGAGAATTTCGCGAGGTTTCGATCTGTAGCATGTTCGCAAATCGGCAACAGGCTGCAGGCATATTTGTGAGAATTCGACGCACGGCCCATCAATGGCGAAATCGACGGCAGGCTGCATGCCGATCTGCCCGAAATCTGCATGTTGCCGTTCCGGCAACGGGGCAGGTCAGGTTTCGAGCGAACTTGCGCAGGCCGCGGCGCCGATGAGGGCAACCGCCCGGTCGACCTCGACAGCGCTGGTGAAGCGCCCGATGCCGATCCTGAGCGTGCTCTGCGCCGCCGCGGCATCGAGGCCGATCGCGGTCAGGACCGAGGAGGGCAAGCCGCTGGCGGCACTGCAGGCGGCCCCGCTCGACAGGGCCAGTTCCGGCAGATCTTCCATCAGGGCCGTCGCGTCCAGACCCGGGAAGCGGACGCTGAGCAGGCCGGCGACACCGTGTTCGACCGATCCGTTGCGCCGGACGGTCGGCACCGCTCGCCGCAAGCCTTGCCACAGGCGATCGGCGAGGGCCGCCAGCCGGATGGCTTCGCCTGCCCGCTCGTCCGCGGCCAGGGTCGCGGCCCGGCCGAAACCGACGCAGAGCGCCGTCGGCAAGGTCCCCGGCCTCAAGCCCCGCTCCTGTCCGCCGCCCTGCAGCGGCGGCACCGGATCGCCGGCGCGCAAATAGAGCGCACCCACGCCCGGCGGGCCGTAGAGCTTGTGGGCGCTCAGGCTCATGAGATCGACGCCGAGGGCCGTCACATCCAGATCCATTCGCCCGGCCGCCTGTGCGCCATCGCTGTGCAGGGGAATGCCGCGCGCCCGGCACAGCGCACCGATCGCCCCCAGGGGCTGGATCGTGCCGATCTCGTTGTTGACCGCCATGACCGACACCAGGATCGTGTCGGACCGGAGCGCGTGCGCCACCCGATCCGGATCGACCAGACCGGCGGCATCGACGGGCAGGACGGTCACCTCGAACCCGTCCCGCGCCAGTGCGCCCAGCGGCGCCAGCACCGAGGCATGCTCGGTCGCAACCGTGACGATATGCCGGCCGCGCGCCCGAGCGGCCCGGGCCATGCCCTGCAGCGCCAGATTATTGGCCTCGGTCGCCCCCGAGGTGAACAGGATCTGCGCCGGCCGCGCGCCGATCAGCGCCGCGATCTGGGCACGGGCCTGCTCGATCGCCGCCGCCGCGGCCCGGCCGGCGGCATGCTGGCGATTGTGCGGATTTCCGGTATGTGCCGAAAAATGAGGCAACATCGCCTCGACCACCCGGGGATCGCACGGCGTGGTCGCCGGGTAATCCAGGTAGATCGAGGCGGCCGTCATGGTTAGTAGCGGACCTTGTCCGGCTTTTCCTCCCAGGCGACGAAAGCGATGATCGCTTCGTCGGCCAGGACCTGGCCCGTCGGGATGCTGCGCAGGTCGAGCGCCAGCGGAATCTCGTCATAGAGAAACGCGTCGTCGAAGCCGATCCGCGCCGCGTCGGTCCGGCCGTTGCCATAGTGGATCCGGTCGATCCGGGCCCAATAGATCGCGGCCAGGCACATCGGACACGGCTCGCAGCTGGTGTAGATCTCGCAGCCGGCCAGGCTGAAATCATGCAGCGCCGCGCAGGCGTTGCGGATCGCCACGATCTCGGCATGGGCGGTCGGATCGCAGGTCGTCGTCACCTGGTTGGCGCCCTCGGCGATGATGCGGCCGTCCTTGACGATGACGGCGCCGAACGGGCCGCCGCCGCCCGATTGCGCCTGTTCGAGCGACAGCGCGATCGCCCGGCGCATGAAGATTTCGGCAGTCACGAGACATGTCCTCCCTGGGACGCGACACGCGCGTCGGCCTCCGGCTTCGCACGGACGGCTTGATCGGTTTGCAGAATTTGCGCCGCGACCGCGATCGCGATCTCGGCCGGATGCTTTCCGCCGGCGCCGGCGATGCCGATCGGGCAGATGAGCCGGCTGATCGCGTCGGCCCCCTGTCCGCGCAGGCCCAGCCGCTTGACGAAGCGCGCCCGCTTGGTCAGCGAACCGATCAGGCCGACCGACGCGAAATCGACCCGGCTGAGCGCCGCGTCGACCAGCTCCAGATCCAGCTGATGGCTATGGGTCATGACGATCACCTGGCAGCCGGCCGGCAGCGTCCCGATCTCATGCACCGGCAAGGCCGAGACCCGGATCTCGACGTTGGACGGCACCGCCTCGGGGAATTCGTCGGACCGCGGGTCGATCCAGATCACGCGGGCCGGCAGCGTCGCCAGCACATGGACAAGCGCGCGGCCGACATGGCCGGCGCCGAAGATCGCGACCTCCAGGCCCGGCGGCAGGATCGGCTCGAACAGCAGGCTGGCCGAGCCGCCGCAGCATTGGCCGAGGGCGGGCCCGAGCGGAAACGTACGCAAGCTCGGCTCGGCGGCAGGACCGGCCAGCAGCTCGCGGGCGATCTCCAGCGCGCGGAATTCCAGATGCCCGCCGCCGATGGTACCGTGCAGCCGGTCGGCGGTGACGACCATCTTGCAGCCGGCCTCGCGCGGGGTCGACCCGCTGGCCGTGACGACCGTGACCAGCACGGCCGCTTCGCGCCGGGCCTTGAGCTCCGTCAGAGTTTCGATCCAGTCGGTCACGATGCCCCCTCGATCGCCAGCAGCACGCGCTCCGGCGTCGCCGGCGCGTCGAACCGGACCGGTCCCGCGACGGATGCCACCGCATCCTTCAGCGCATGGAACACCGAGATGCCGAGCATCAGCGGCGGCTCGCCGACCGCCTTGGAGCGATAGATCGCGTCCTCGCGATTGTCGCCCTGATAGAGCGCCACACGGAAATCCCGCGGCACGTCGGCTGAGGTCGGGATCTTATAGGTCGAGGGGGCATGGGTGGTGAGCCGCCCGGTCGCATCCCAGGCCAGTTCCTCGGTCGTGAGCCACCCCATGCCCTGGACGAAGCCGCCTTCGACCTGGCCCAGGTCGATCGCCGGGTTCAGCGAGCGTCCGCAATCATGCAGGATATCGACGCGCAGCACCTTCGATTCGCCGGTCAGCACGTCGATCGCGACCTCGCTGACCGAGGCGCCATAGGCGAAATAGAAGAACGGCCGGCCCTGGTGCGTCGCCTCGTTCCAATCGAGCCGCGGCGTCGTGTAGAAACCGGTCGCCGACAATTGCACGCGTTGAAAATAGGCGGCCTTGACCAGATCGGGAAAGCCCAGGCTCTGACCGCCGCCGCTGACCTGGCCGTCCCGAAACACGATCGCCTCGGGCGTCACGCCGAATTTGGCGGCTGCGACCGCGGCCAGCCGATCGCGGATCGTGCGCGCCGCCGCCTGGGCCGCCTTGCCGTTGAGATCGGCACCGGACGAAGCCGCGGTCGGCGAGGTGTTGGGCACCTTCGCCGTGTTGGTCGCCATCATCCGAACCCGATCGAGAGAAACCCCCAGCTCCTCGGCCACGACCTGGGCGACCTTGGTGAACAGGCCCTGCCCCATCTCGGTGCCGCCATGGTTCAGCTGGATGCTGCCGTCGGTATAGACATGGACCAGGGCGCCGGCCTGATTGAGATGCTTGGCCGTGAAGGAGATGCCGAACTTGACCGGCGTCAGCGCCAGGCCTTTCTTCAGCCAGGGGCTGGTCCGGTTGAAGTCATCGACGGCGGCGCGGCGCGCGGCATAGTCGGACGTGGCTTCGAGCTCCGCCACCAAGGCCGGGATGATGTTGTCCTCGACCAGCATGCCGTAAGGCGTGACGTTGCGCTCGTCCAAGCCGTAGAAATTGGCCTTGCGCACATCCAGCGGGTCCAGATCGAGCGCGCGGGCGATCTCGTCCATCACATACTCGACCGCCATCATGCCCTGCGGCCCGCCGAAGCCGCGGAACGCCGTGTTCGACACCGTATGGGTCTTGCAGCGGTGGGACGTGATGGTGACATGTTCCAGGAAATAGCAATTGTCGGCATGGAACATGGCGCGATCGTTGATCGAGGCCGACAGGTCCGGTGACATGCCGCAGCGCGACGCCAGCATGAATTCGACGCCGGAGATCCGGCCATCGGCGCCGAAGCCCACGTCATAGTCGATCAGGAAATCATGGCGCTTGCCGGTCAGGATCATGTCGTCGTCGCGGTCGAGCCGGAGCTTGACCGGCCGGCCGGTCTTGCGTGCCAACAAGGCCGCGACACAGGCGACGATCGCCGCCTGTGTCTCCTTGCCGCCGAAGCCGCCGCCCATGCGCCGGACCTCGGTCGTGACGGCATGGTCGGCGATGCCCAGCACCTTGGCGACCAGATGCTGCACCTCGGTCGGATGCTGGGTCGAGCTATGGACCAGCATGGTGCCGTCCTCGCCCGGAATCGCCATGGCGACCTGGCCTTCCAGGTAGAAATGATCCTGGCCGCCGACGCCGAACCGGCCTTTGAGGCGGCGCGGGGCCGCGGCCAGCGCCGCTGCCGCATCGCCGCGCCGCAGGATCCGGGTCGGCAGAACGTAGCTCTCGCTGGTCAGCGCCTGCTCGATCGTCAGTGCCGCCGGCAGGTCTTCGTATTCGACCTTGGCGAGCTTAGCCGCGCGGCGCGCAGCGCCGACGCTGGTCGCCGCCACCGCGAAGATCGACTGGCCGTGATATTCGACCAGCCCGTCACCGAACACCGGATCGCCCGGCAGCACCGGCCCGATGTCGTTGCTGGCGGTCAGATCCTTGGCGGCCAGGACGGCGACCACGCCGGGTGCCGCCGCCACAGCATCGAGGTCGAGCGACAGGATGCGGGCGTGCGCCCGCGTGCTGAGCCCGATCGCCGCATGCAGCAGATCGCGCGGCTCCGGCATGTCGTCGATATAGAGCGCGGTGCCGCGCACATGCTTGTCGGCGCTGTCATGGGCGACCGGACGATGCACGGTCTCGGGGCTGGTCTGCTCCGGCAGGGCGTTCATGCGAGCGCCTCCGCCAAGGCCAGCACGCCGACCGGCCCGGCGCCGCTGGTCTCGATCTGGAACTTGCGCACCAGGTTGGCCGCGACCCGCGCACGATAGTCGGCACTCGCCCGCATGTCCGACAGGGGTGCGAAATCCTGGCGCAACGCCGGCAGCGCCGCCCGGATCGCGGCATCCGTCCAGGGCTGGCCCAGCAACGCCTGTTCGCAGGCCCGCGCCCGCGCCGGGATGCCGGCCATGCCGCCGAACGCCAGGCGAATGTCGGCGACCGCACCGTCGCGCAGCGTCACCGCGAAGCCGCCGCAGACGGCGGAGATATCCTGGTCGAAGCGCTTGGAAATCTTGTAGGTGCGGAACTGCGTCTCCGCCGCCGCCATCGGCACCAGGATGCGGGCGACGAACTCGCCCGGTGCCAGCGCCGTCTTGCGATAGGCCAGGAAATAATCTTCCAGCGGCAGCACCCGTTCCGCATCGCCCCGGCGCAGCACCAGGCTCGCCCCCAAGGCGATCAACGCCGGCATGCTGTCCCCGATCGGCGAGCCATTGGCGATATTGCCGCCGATCGTGCCTGCATTGCGGATCTGGGTCGAACCCAGACGGCGCAGCAGCCCGCCGATCTCCGGATGGTATTTGGCCAGCACGGGCATGGCGTCGGTATAAGTGGCACCGGCGCCGATCTCGATATGGTCGGCGGCGATGGTGATGTCGGCCAGCCCCGCGACCCGGCCCAGGTAGATCACAGTGTCGAGCCGGCGATGCTGCTTGGTCACCCACAGACCGACATCGGTGCCGCCGGCCAGCAGGATGGCGTCCGGATGGGCCAGCACCAGCCGGGCCAAGGCGTCGAGGCTGACGGGCGCGAAGAATTGCCGGCCCGCCTGCTCGATCGCGAGCGTCTCGGTCGGCTGGATCGCCTGCAGCTGCTCGACTGTCGCCGTTGGCCGGCTCTCGATGCGGTCCGGTGCGGCGCAGGCCTGCTCGGCCGCCGCCACGATCGGGCGATAGCCGGTACAGCGGCACAGATTGCCGGCAAGCGCCTGCTCGATCTCCGAGCGGCCGGGCGCCTCACCCCGGCGCCAGAGCGTATAGAGCGACATGACGAAGCCCGGCGTACAGAAGCCGCATTGCGAACCATGGCAGGCGACCAAAGCCTGCTGCACCGGATGGGCCGGCGCGTCAGGGGCCGCCAGGCTTTCGACCGTCACCAGTTCCTTGCCGTCGAGCGTGCCCAGAAACTGGATGCAGGCATTGACCGCGCGATGGCGGACCGTCCCATCGACCAGTTCACCCACCGCCACGGTGCAGGCGCCGCAATCGCCCTCGGCACAGCCCTCCTTGGTGCCGCAGCGGCCGGCGGTCTCGCGCAGATATTCGAGCACGGTCAGGGTCGGGTCGAAGCGCTCGACCGTCTCGACCTTGCCGTCCAGAAGGAAACGAATGCCGCCCATCAGCTGCCCCGGTATGTGGAATAGCCGTAGCGCGCCAGGATCAGCGGCACGTGGTAGTTCTGTGCCGGATCGCCGACCCGGAAGCGGATTGGAATCCGGTCGAAGAACAGCTCCGCCGCCGGCACGCCGGTCGATTGCAGATAGGCCCCGGCCTCGAACAGGATCTCGTAGAGCCCGGGCTTGAGCGCGTCGCCGGCGAGCAGCGGCCCGTCGCCACGGCCGTCGGCACCGGTCTTGCCGCTCAACAACACATCGCCATCGACCAGCGACAGCGTATAGACCAGCCCCTGGGCCGGACGGCCGAGGCTGGTGTCCAGCACATGGATCGACAGACGTCCGCTCATGGCAAGGCCTCCAGCCGGAACCGCGCGATCTTGGCGACCTCGGCCAGCGCCGTCGCCAACTCGGTCGCCCGGTCGTGGGTCGCGCGCGTCTCAATCGCATCCAGGATGGCGCGCCGGTCGCGCTGTGCCTTGACCGCGATGATGAAGGGAAAGCCGAAGCGGTCGCGATAGATCGCGTTCGCCCGGTCGAAGCGCGCGATCTCGGCCTCGTCGAGCTTGTCCAGCCCAATGCTCGCCTGCTCGCCGGCCGAGGCCTGGGTCAGACCGCCGGCGCGGGCGAGCTTGCCGGCCAGCTCCGGATGGGCCTGCAGCAGCGCCAGCTGCCGCTCCGGTTCCGCCGCCATCACGACCGCGACCATGGCCGCATGCAGCGCCGCGATCGTTCCGAACGGCCGTGCGTCGACCACGGCTTCAGCGACCCAGGGCGAATGCTCGAAAATGCTACCGAGCGTCCGGATGAAGTCCGCGCCGGTGAGGCGATCCAGCTCCATCAGACGGCCCCCGCGTAAGGATGCTGGGCGATCCAGTGCCGGGCGATATCGGCCCGGCGGCAGACCCAGACATCGCTGTGGGCGCGGACATGCTCCAGGAAACGGCGCAGGCCCTGGACGCGCCCTGGCCGGCCGATCAGCCGGCAATGCAGGCCGACCGACATCATCCGGCCGCCCTCGGCATAGAGCGCGTCGAACGCGTCGCGGGCGTAGATGAAGAAGTCCTGGCCCTGGTTGAAGCCCTGGGCCGTGCCGAATTTCATGTCGTTGACGTCGAGCGTATAGGGCACGACCAGATGCGGTTTGCCGGCCTCGGTCACCCAATAGGGCAGATCGTCGTTATAGGCGTCGGCGTCGTAGAGGAAGCCGCCGTGCTCGGCGACCAGCCGCCGGGTGTTCGGGCTCAGGCGCCCGGTGTACCAGCCGTCGGGCTGGCTGCCGGTTAGCCGCGTCAGGATCTCGACCGCGCGGCGGATATGCTCGCGCTCCTCGTCGATCAGCATAGTCTGGTGATCGATCCAGCGCCAGCCATGGCTGGCGATCTCATGGCCGGCGGCCAGCATGGCGGCGCACGCGTCCGGATGCCGTTCCAGCGCCATGGCAACCGCGAACACGGTCACCGGCATGTCGAATTCGGCAAACAGCCGCATCAGCCGCCAGAAACCGGCGCGGCTGCCATATTCATAGATCGATTCGACCTGCAGGTTGCGGGCACCCTGGATCGCGGGGGATCCCACCACCTCCTGCAGATAGGTCTCGGCATGGCTATCGCCATGGAGGATCGAGGCTTCGCCGCCTTCCTCGTAATTCATCACGACCTGCACGGCCAGCCGCGCGCCGTTCGGCCAGCGCGGATCGGGCGGATGAGCGCCGTAGCCGATCAGGTCGCGCGGGTATTTGCCGCTCATGACGTGACGTGCCTCATGAAACCCCATCCCTGGATTCTGCCTATCCGATCAGCGTCGGTCCGGAATGCCCAAACGGCAAGCACCATTTGGCGAGCGGTACGCGCGCAATTCGGCATCAGTGAATGGTATAGTGGCATCGAAGCGAGATCGGATAGAATCAATATGGATCATCGGAGCCCTTCATGAGCGACAGCGAGCAGCGGCACGCCTCAACCCACGCCTCTGCTCCCTCCCGCGACAAGCTCGCCCGCGCCCTCTACGGCCCGGCGCTCTATTATTTCGCGGCCGTGTGCGAGAGCCTGTCGATCCGGGCGGCGGCGCGGCGGCTCAATATCGCATCGTCAGCGGTCAATCGGCAGATCCTGCAGTTGGAGGAGACGATCGGCGGCCCGTTGTTCGAGCGGCAGGGCCGCACGCTCCGGCTGCTGCCGATGGGCGAGATCCTGGCGCGCCATGCCCGCATGACCCTGGGCGACCTGGACGCGACCGCCGCCGACATGGATGCGGTCCAGGGGCTGCGTCGCGGATTGGTGCGGGTCGCCTGCGTCGAGAGCATCGCCAGCGACCTGCTGCCGGCGATCGTCGCCGAGTTCGCGCGGCGCTTCCCGCTGATCCATGTTGCGGTCACGGTCGAAAGTTCAAGCGCCGTCACCGGTCTGGTCGCCCGTGGCGAGGTCGAAATCGGCCTCACCTTCAACCCGCCGCGCCAGGCGCAGCTGAGCGTGGCGCTCGCCCGCGACCTGGCCATCGGCGCCGTGGTCGCGCGCGGCCATCCGCTGGCCGAGCGACCGAGCGTGACGCTGGCGGATTGCCTGGATTATCCGCTGGTGCTGCCGACCAGGGGCATGTCGATCCGCGACGCGCTCGACAGCGCTTTCGCCGCGACCGGGTCGGCGCCGCGCAGCTTCGTCGAGGCCAATCTGCTGCGCTTCATGGCGACGCTGGCGCTGCAGGGCCGGTTCGTCGCGTTCCAAACCCGCCTTGGCATCGCGCGGCAATTGTCCGACGGCAGCCTGGTGTTCGTGCCGCTCGCCGATGCCGGCCTGCCGGTCGATCGCCTGGCCGTGGTAACCCGCACGGACGCGACACTCCGGCTGGCGCCGGCGATCTTCTTCGATGTCTGCCGGCAGATATTGGCGGAAATGCTGCCGTTGGACTAACTATCGAGCCCGATCCGCTCGAACCGGATCGTATCGATCAGCCCATGGTCGGTGATCTTCAGATGCGGGATGACCGACAGTGGCAGGAACGCCATCTGCACGAAGGGTTCGGACAGATGGCAGCCCATCTCGCGCACCGCCGCCCGGAGCGCGCGCAGGCTCGCCTCGACCTCCTCGGCGGATTTGTCGCTCATCAGGCCGGCAATCGGCAGCGCCAGCTCGCCCAGCACCTGACCGTCCCGCACGGCGACGAAGCCGCCTTGCAGCTGGATCAACCGATTGACCGCCAGGGCCATGTCGGCATCGTCATACCCCACCACGATGATGTTATGGGCGTCATGGCCGATGCTCGACGCGATGGCGCCGCCGGTGAGACCGAAGCCTTTGACGAAGCCACGGCCGATATTGCCGTTCTTGCCATGGCGTTCCAGCACCGCGACCTTGGCGACGTCCTGGGCCGGGTCGGCATGGCGTAAACCGTTGCGATAGGGCAGCGACAGCCGCAGCGCGTCGGTCACGATCTGATTGACCCGCAGGCCGATGACCGGCCCGGTCGGCCCGTTGCAAACGACCGAGAAATCCGCGGCCGACACCGGCGCGCGCTTGACCGAACCATAGCCGACCGGCGCCGGCAGTTTGCGGTTGGCAAAGGTTTCCGGCCCGACCAGCCTGCCCTTGCGGATGACCTTGGCGACGGCGCAACTGTCGAGATCGTCCAGCAGCACGATGTCGGCGAGCCGCCCCGGCGCGATGATGCCGCGGTCCTTCAAGCCGAAATGATTGGCCGCCGACCAGGTCGCGGCGCGATAGACCGCATGAGCCGGCCGGCCTTCTGCGATCGCGGTGCGGATCAGGTAATCCAGATGCCCGTCTTCGACGATATGCAGCGGCGTGCGGTCGTCGGTGCAGAAGCACAGGAACGGGGAATGGGCGATGTCGATCAGCGGCGCCAGGGCGTGGACATCCTTAGTGACGCTGCCGTCGCGGATCAGCACCTGCATGCCCTTGCGCATCTTCTGGCCGGCCTCGGCGAGGCTGGTCGATTCATGGCAATTGCGGATGCCGCAGGAAAGATAGGCATTGAGGTCGCGGCCGAGCAGCAGGGGTGCATGGCCGTCGATATGGCCGTCCTGGAAGGCGACGAGCTTGTCCAGCACCTCGTCGACCTTGGCCAGCACGCCCGGGAAATTCATGAATTCGGCGAGGCCCAGCACCTGGGGATGATCGCGCAACGCCACCAGCGCCGCCGCATCCAGCCGGGCGCCCGAGGTCTCGAGCGGCGTCGCCGGCACGCAGGAGGCGAGATTGATGCGCAGGTCCATCGCCAGGCCGGCCGCGGCCTCGATGAAGTAATTGAGGCCCGGCACGCCCAGCACGTTGGCGATCTCGTGCGGATCGGCGATCGCGGTCGTGGTGCCGCGGGTCAACAGCAACCGGTCGAACTCGCCCGGCAACACCAGGGTCGATTCCGGATGGACATGGGTATCGATGAAGCCCGGCACGGCGACATAGGCGCTGCCGTCGATCTCTTCCGCGCCGCGATAGTCGCTGTCGTAGGTGCCGACGATCAGATCGCCGCAGATCGCGATGTCGGTCCGCACGATCTCGCCGGTCACCATGTCGAGCATGCGCACATGTTTGACGACCAGGTCGGCGGCGCCTGCCCCCCGTGCCTGGTCGATCCGGCGCTTCAGGTCGTCCCGGGTCAGCGTCATCGGAACGCCGTTTCCGAGAAGCTGCGCAGCTTGCGGCTATGCAGCCGTTCCAGCCCGCCGTCGCGCAGCATCTCCATGGTCAGCACGCCGATCTTCAGATGCTGGTCGACCCGCTCGCGATAGAAGCGATCGGCCATGCCGGGCAGCTTCAGATTGCCATGCATCGGCTTGTCGGAGATGCAGAGCAAGGTGCCGTAGGGCACGCGGAACCGATAGCCATTGGCGGCAATGGTCGCGGATTCCATGTCGAGTGCGATGGCGCGGGACAGGTTGAAGCGGGCGACCAGTTCCTTCTGATCCTTCAGCTCCCAATTCCGGTCGTCGGTGGTAGCGACCGTGCCGGTCTGCATCAGCGCTTTCAGCTCATAGCCGCTGACGCCGGCAACCGCGGCGACTGCCGCCTCCAGCGCCTGCTGCACCTCGGCCAGCGCCGGCAGCGGCACCCAGGTCGGCAAGGCGTCGTCCAACACCTGGTCATCGCGGACATAGGCATGGGCCAGCACATAGTCGCCGAGCTTCTGCGAGCCGCGCAGGCCGGCGCAATGGCCCAGCATCAGCCAGGCATGGGGGCGCAGCACGGCGACATGGTCGGTGATGGTCTTGGCGTTCGACGGGCCGACGCCGATGTTGATGAGCGTGATGCCGGCGCCGTCGGCGCGCTTCAGATGATAGGCCGGCATCTGCGGCAGGCGCGGCGGCTTCGTGCCGGAGGCGACGCCGGCCGGATCGAGCGTCAGATTGGGCGTCACCAGATTGCCCGGTTCGACGAAGGCCGTATAGCCGTGGTCCCGGCCGTCCTGCATCATGGCATGACCCAGGCGCACGAACTCGTCGACATAGAACTGATAGTTGGTGAACAGCACGAACTGCTGGAAATGCTCGGGCCCCGTCGCCGTGTAGTGCTTCAGGCGCTGCAGCGACAGATCGACCCGCGCCGCGGTGAACAGCGCCAGCGGCTGGCGATTGGCGGTCGGCAGAAAATAGGTGCCGTTCGGAATGGCGTCATCGACATAGGTCAGTTCCGGCAGATCGAAGAAATCGCCGACCAGGTCCAACCGCGCCGGATCGAGATTGGCCTCCGGATGCATGTTTTCGCCGAGCGCGAAATGGATCGGGATCGGCCGGTTCGACAGGCCGATTTCGAGCGAGACCTTGTGGTTCTTCACCAGCAGCTCGAACTGGGTCAGAAAATAGCTGCCGAACAGATCCGGCCGGGTCAGCGTCGCGCGATAGGTGCCGGGCGCCAGGACGAAGCCGTAGGACAAGCGGCTGTCGAGCCGCGCATGGGTCGTGGTCGTGATCTCGACATAGGGATAGAAACCGCGCACGCGCCGGGGCAGATCGGTACCGCGGACATATTCCTTGAACCGGGTCACCAGATAGGCGGTCTGCCCGTCATAGATCGCGCGGACTGCGGCCAGCGCCTCGGCCGCATCATTGAAACGGGTCGGAACCGGCCGCGGTTCGGACATGTCGATCAGCGACATTCAAACAGACTTCCTAACAGACACGCATGAGACCGTCATGCCGCGGCATCCTGGCGCTCGAGCAATGACAACTCGTCGCGCACCAGCGCGATAAAAGCATCGAGCGCCACCGGCAACGATCGCCCTTCGCGCAAATATACGCCCAATTCCGTGGTCAGCGCGCCGGCGCCGTGCAAGGGCACATGGACCAGACGGCCGGCGGTGAGTTCCGCCTCCAACCCGATGCGCGACTGGAACGCGATGGCGCCCAGCCGCAGGGTCAGGTTCTTGGTCAGTTCGAGCGAGCTTACCTCGGCCAGCACTTCGAGCTTGCCGCGGAAACGCCGGAGCTGGGGTTCGAGCAGCGTATGGATCGACAGGTCGGCGCTGGGCAGCACCAGCGGATAGCGCACGCATTGCGGAAACGTCACCTGGGCCTCGCCGGCCAGCGCATGGTCCGGCCGCATGACGGCGCCCAGGCGGAACCGGCCGACCGCGACCTGGGTCAGCTCCGGATGATGGTAGAGCGAGAAAGCGAGCCCCAGATCCGCATCGCCGGCGGCCAGCGCCGAGGGGATCGAGTTCGAGCCGGCGGTGCGGACCTTGAGCTCGATGCCCGGATATTTCTGCGCCATGCGCTCGATCAGCCCGGGCAGGAAGGCGGCGTTCAGCGATTCGACCGCGATCATGCTGACCTCGCCCCGGCGCAGGCCTTTCAGCGCATCGAACTCGCTGGCCGCCCGCTTCTCGTCCTGCAACACGGCGATGGCGTGACGGGCGAAGATCTCGCCGGCCGGCGTCAGTTTCATACCCTCCGACAACCGCTCGAACAGCGGCATGCCGACCTCGCCCTCGAACTTCAGGATCTGCCGGTTGACCGCGGAGGCGGCGACATCGAGGCGCCGCGCCGCCTCGCGGATCGAGCCATAGCGCCGGACGGCGTCGAAATAGCCCATGGAGCGGTAATGGATCGGCCGGCTCATGGTGCCGTCTCTGGTTTCGGGGGCCCGTCCAGATGCAGCAGCTCCAACTCCTCATAGCCCAAGAGGCTCGCGCAATGGGCCTCGCCATCCTCGGTGAACAGGGACCGGGCGATGCCGCCGGCCAGGCGCCGGACACCGTATTTCAAGCCGCTGATCGAGCCGCCGGTCAGGCCCATGCTGGGCATGGTGGCGAAGGTGAAATCATGGATGTGGCTGAGACAGGAATGGGTCCCCGCGACCTTGGGCGTGAAGGAACAATCCGGCGCCAGATAGGGAAACTGGCCCAGCGCCGCATGTTCCTCGCCGGCCGGCGGATCGAAGCGATCGGCCCAGGTCGCGATGTCGGGAGCCAGGGTCGCAAGCTCGGGCCGAAGCGACAGATCGACGGTGAAGCCGGTGCCGATGATCAGGAAATCGAAGGTGAATTTGCCCTTGGGCGTCTCGACCGCGACGGCATCGCCCGCCATCGTCAGGCCGGTCCAGGGGCTGCCGGTATGGAGCGCGAAATTGCCGTGCGCCTGGCAGCGCCAGAGCGTGTCCTGCGGCGGCGGCTGGTTCATGTCGAAGATGCGGCGTGTCATGCGCCAGCGTAGCGGGTCCGGCAGATCGGCGAAATGGCCGAGATAGCCGACATTCTCCATCCAGCGATAGGGATTGACCCGCGGCAGCTCCGGGCGGCGGATGAAGAGATCGACCGAGGCAACACCGGCTTCGAGCGCGGTCGCGGCATTGTCGAAGGCCGAGGCCCCGCCGCCCAGCACAGCGATGCGCTTGCCGGCAAGCGCCGAAAAATCGATCGCCTGGGAGGTATGGGCATAGCGATCGGCCGACACATTGTCCGAGACGATGGCCGGGATCTGCCAGCGCCCGCTGCCTTCGAGGCCGGTCGCCAGCACGATCCGGCGGGCGAGCCGCGTCTCGCCAGTGTCGAGCGTCGCCGCCAGCAGATCGCCGTCGGGGCGGATCCCGGTGACGCGCACGCCGTTCACCACCGGCAGGCCCAGCACCTGGCGGTACCAGCCCAGATAGTCCTGCCAGTCGCGCCGATCGATCTTGCCGAGCGGCCCCCAGGCGTCGGCGCCGTAGCGCGCCTCGAACCAGGCGCGCGGCGCCAGGCTGGGCAGGCCCAGGTCCGGGCCGGTCACGGTCTTGGGCGTCCTAAGCGTGATCATCCGGGCGAAATCGACCCAGGGCCCTTCGAGCCCGGCCGGCTTCGCATCCAGCACCTGGACATTCTCGATCCGCTCGCGCTTCAGGCCGAAGCAGGCGGCGAGACCGGCCTGGCCGCCGCCGACGATCAGCACGTCCAGCACGGGAGCGCCATCCCGTTCGCGCGGCGGGACCCAGCTGCGGGCGGGATAGCCCAGAATTTCCAATTCCTGCCGCACGCGGCATTCGAGGGCATCGAGGCTCATGGGCTTCGTCCGGGATCGAAGGGTCGGGAAATCATCGTCCCATTCTGCGCGATTACCCGCTGCCGTCTATTAAAAAGAAGTGCGCCAGCTGTTGCCGAAACAGCAACGATAGTTTTTGATGCAGATCTGCCGGGCACCTGCCTCAGGCGGCGCCAAACCTCTAGCGTCAAAGGGTTTCGCGCGAGGACGCCACCGCACTGGCACGCTTCCTGCTGAGATGCGACGATGCACGTTATGAGCCCGATCCCCCCCGCAAAGCCGGACGCACGCCTGGAGGCGCGCCGCATCACCAAGCGCTTCGGTGATCTCGCCGCCAATTCGGCGATCGATTTTGCGATCCAGCCGGGCGAGATCCACGCGCTGTTGGGCGAAAACGGCGCCGGGAAATCGACCCTGGTGAAGATCCTCTATGGCTTGTTGCAGGCCGACGAGGGCGAGATCCTGTGGAATGGGCGCGAGACGCGCATCGCCTCGCCGCGCGCTGCCCGCGCGCTGGGCATCGGCATGGTGTTTCAGCATTTCTCGCTGTTCGAGGCGATGAGCGTGCTGGAGAACGTTTCGCTGGGCCTGGACAAGCCGGAGCGCGGGCTGGCCGAGCGCGTGCGCGCGGTCAGCCGCACCTACAGCCTGCCGCTCGATCCCGACCGGATCGTCAATACGCTCTCGATCGGCGAGCGCCAGCGCATCGAGATCGTGCGCTGCCTGCTGCAGTCGCCGCGCCTCTTGATCCTGGACGAGCCGACCTCGGTCCTGACCCCGCAGGAGGCCGACGCGCTGTTCGGCACGCTTCGGCTGCTCGCCGCCGACGGCTGCGCCATCCTCTATATCAGCCACAAGCTGGAGGAGATCCGCGCGCTGTGCGACCGGGCGACCATTCTGCGCGGCGGCAAGGTCGTCGGCAGTTGCATTCCCCGAGACACCGACGTGCGCCAGATGGCGCAGATGATGATCGGCAGCGGGTTGCGCGACGCGGTCACCAAGACGACCCGGCCGGCCGGTGCCGTGCGCCTCAAGGTCCAGGGCCTGAGCCTCGAACCGGCGACGCTGCATGGCACGGCGCTCCGCGAAATCGGCTTCGAGCTGCATGCCGGCGAGATTCTGGGCATCGCCGGCGTCGCCGGCAACGGCCAGGGCGAGCTGCAGCAGGCCCTGAGCGGCGAGCGCCCGGTGAGCCACGCCGACGCGGTCGTGATCGACGATGTGCCGGCCGGCGACCGCGACGCCGCCTGGCGCCGGCATCGCGGGTTGTGCTGCGTGCCGGAAGAGCGCAACGGCCATGCCGCCATCCCGGATTTCAGCCTGGTCGAGAATGCGATCCTGACCGCGTACGACCGGTCCGACCTGATCGGCAACGGGCTGATCCGCCGCGACCGCGCCCTGGCGCTCACCCAGAAAATCATCGCCGACTGCGACGTGCGCACTGCCGGGCCCGACGCCGCGGCCTCGACCCTATCGGGCGGCAATTTGCAGAAATTCATCCTGGGCCGGGAGCTGGCACAAAACCCGGCCGTGCTGGTCGTGGCGCAGCCGACCTGGGGCGTCGATGCCAATGCCGCCGCCGCCATCCATCAGTCGCTGGTGGCGCTCGCCGAGGCCGGCGGCGCGCTGGTCGTGATCAGCCAGGACCTGGACGAGCTGTTGATGCTGAGCGACCGCATGGCGGTGCTGCATGGCGGCACTTTGTCGGCGACCATGCCGACCGACGGCTTGTCGGTCGAGCATCTGGGTCTGCTGATGGGCGGCGCCCATATCGAGACGGCACCCATTGAGGCCGCGCCATGAGGATCGGCGTCGAACCGCGTCGCCAGCCGTCCCGCCTGCTCTGGACCCTGACGCCGATCCTGGCGCTGATCCTGACCATGGCGATCTCGACCGGGCTGTTCGCGGCGCTGGGCTATAGCGCCGCCGACAGTTTCCTCGCCTTTTTCGTCTCGCCCCTGACCAATCTCACCGGCCTGACCGAACTCGCGGTCAAAGGCGCGCCGCTGCTGATGATCGCGGCCGGCCTCGCCATGGCGTTCCGGGCCGGCGTCTCCAACATTGGCGCCGAGGGGCAATTGATCATGGGCGCCGTTGCCGGCGGCGGCGTGGCGCTGCTGTTTTGGGACGATACCGGGCCCTGGATCCTGCCGCTGATGATGCTGGCCGGCATCCTGGGCGGTGCTGCCTGGGCCGCGATCCCGGCATTCCTGCGCGTGCGCTTCGCCGTCAGCGAGATCCTGTCCAGCCTGATGCTGACCTATGTCGCCGACCTGTTCTTGAACCTGCTGGTCTATGGCCCCTGGCGCGATCCGGAGGGCATGAATTTCCCGCAGTCGCGCCTGTTCAACGACGACGAGACGCTGGGCATCCTGATCGACGGCACGCGGCTGCATACCGGCACGCTGGTGGCGCTCGGCCTCACGCTGGTGGTCTGGGTGGTGATGACCCGGTCGCTGCTGGGTTTCCGCATCCGCACCGTCGGGGCCTCGGCCGCCGCCGCCCGCTATGCCGGCTTCGGCAACGACCGGGTGATCTGGGTGACGATGCTGGCGAGCGGTGGCCTGGCGGGCCTCGCCGGTTTGTTCGAGGTCGCGGGCCCGATCGGCCAGATCATCCCGCAGATCACACCCGGCTACGGCTTCACCGCCATCATCGTCGCCTTCCTCGGGCGCCTGCATCCGCTCGGCATCATCCCGGCCGCCCTGGTCGTGGCGCTGAGCTACATCGGCGGCGAGAATGCCCAGGTGCTGGTGGGGCTGCCCAAGGCCGTGACCGGTGTGGTCCAGGGGCTGCTGCTGTTCATCCTGTTGGCCTCCGATTTCCTGGTGCGCTATCGGCTGCGCCTGACGCGCCGGGCCGGAGCCGCCGCATGAGTGCGGAGATGCTGGTCTCGCTGTTGTTGACCACCATGACGGCGGCGACGCCGCTGCTGCTGGCGGCGCTGGGCGAGCTGGTGGTCGAGCGCGCGGGCGTGCTCAATCTGGGCGTCGAGGGCATGATGCTGACCGGCGCCGTGTCGGGCTTCGCCATCATGTCGCTGACCGGCAGCCCGTGGCTGGCGGTGCTGGCCGCCATCGCAGCCGGCGCGCTGCTGGCCGCGATCTTCGGCTTTTTGGTCTTGAACCTGATGAGCAATCAGGTCGCGACCGGCCTGGCGCTGACCATCTTCGGCACGGGGCTGAGCGCGCTCATCGGCACCGGCTTCACCGGCCATCCGGTGCCGGCGCTGGCCAAGCTCGCGATCCCGGGCCTCGCCGCCATTCCGCTGCTGGGCCGCCTGTTCGAGCAGGACGCGCTGGTCTATCTGGCGACCATCGCCGTCGCCGTGATCGCCTGGTTCCTGAAATCGACGCGCGCCGGCCTGATCCTGCGCGCCGTCGGCGAGGCGGATCTGTCCGCCCATTCGATCGGCTATCCGGTCTTGCGGATCCGCTTTCTGGCGATCCTGTTCGGCGGCGCCATGGCGGGGCTGGGCGGTGCCTATCTGTCGCTGGCCTATACGCCGATGTGGGTCGAGAACATGACCGCCGGCCGCGGCTGGATCGCGCTCGCCATCGTCGTGTTCGCGGCCTGGCGGCCGTGGCGCGCGGCCGCCGGCGCCTATCTGTTCGGCGGGGTCACCGTGCTGCAGCTCTATCTGCAGGGCAGCGGCCTCTTGCCTGTACCGCCGCAATTGCTTTCCATGTTGCCCTACCTGGGCACGATTCTGGTATTGACCCTGATCTCGTCAGGACCGTTCCGCCGCCGCTTCAGTCCGCCGGCCTGCCTCGGCAAGCCGTTCCGGCCACCCACTTGAGAGGACCCGCCATGCTTCACGTCGATCGCCGTCGCCTGCTGCTGGGTGCGGCCGCGCTGGGAACCACCGCACTCGCCGGCCGCATCCTGCCGGCCGTTGCTGCCGGGCCGTTCCAGGTCGGCTTCCTCTATGTCGGCCCGGTCGGCGATTTCGGCTGGAGCTATCAGCACGACCAGGCGCGCAAGGCGGTCGAGGCCAAGTTCGGCGATCAGGTCAAAACCAGCTTCGTCGAGAGCGTGGCCGAGGGTCCGGATTCCGAGCGGGTCATCCGGCAGCTGGCCACCGGCGGCAGCCAGCTGATCTTCTCGACCTCGTTCGGCTTCATGAATTCCGCACTCAAGGTCGCGAAGCAGTTCCCGGCAGTGAAGTTCGAGCAGGCAACCGGCTACAAGACCGCGACCAATGTCGCCGAGTACAACGGCCGCTTTTACGAGGGCCGCGCGGTGTGCGGCGCCATCGCCGGCCATGTCTCGAAATCCGGCATCATCGGCTATGTCGGCTCGTTCCCGATCCCCGAGGTCGTGATGGGCATCAACGCCTTCACGCTCGCGGCCCAGAAGATCAACCCGGCGATCAAGGTCAAGGTGATCTGGGTCAACAGCTGGTTCGACCCGGGCAAGGAGGCGGATGCCGCCAAGTCGCTGATCGACCAGGGTGCCGACATCATCTGCACCCATACCGACAGCTCGGCGATCGTACAGACGGCCGAGGCGCGCGGCGTCCATGCCTTCGGCCAGGATTCCGACATGAAGCAGTTCGGGCCCAACGCCCAACTGACCGCGATCGTCGACAATTGGCGCGACTATTACATCGCCCGCACCAAGGCGGCGATGGACGGCACCTGGAAGGAACAGAGCGTCTGGGACGGCCTGAAGGAAGGCATCGTCCAGATGGCGCCCTATGGCCCCGGCGTCACCGATGCGGCCCGCGCGGCCGCCGACGCCACCAAGGCCGGCATCATCGCCGGCACGCTCCATCCGTTCATGGGCCCCGTGACCGACAACAAGGGCACGGTCCGCATCGCCGCCGGTACCAAGCCCAGCGACGCCGATCTGTTCAAGCAGGATTGGTACGTGGCCGGCGTCCAGGCCTGAAGGCGCGAGGGTTCGGGGCCGGCGTCCGCCGCCGGCCTCGTCAGGCTAGTTCACCACCTGGCAATGCCAGCCGTTGTAGCTATTGCATCGGATCACCGAGTGGCCGTTTTGTAGAACATAGACGTCGTAGTTGCCGGGCTCAGCGTGGGTGAAACCGACAATCTTGTAGTCCTTGTCTACGTAATATCCCAAATCATGGCCGGTATCTTGCGCGCTCGCGGTCGAAATACCGACGATGGAACACAAAGCGGCGATGAGAAAGAGACGCATATCGACTTCCTATCCTATAGGTCCGATGGTGGAGATCCTGCCTCGATGAGCACATCGCGCAAAGAGCCGGTCCATAGCGCTGCGAACGACTAGCGCTCGACGACCTTGCCAAGCGCCCGACCGAACTTGGCCGACTCCGGTTTGGTCAGGCTGCCGAACCAGGTCGCGAGCTTGCCGTCGCGGCCGATCAGGTATTTGTAGAAATTCCAGCGCGGGCGGGAAAAGAAGCCGCCCTCGGCCGCGAGCCATTGGAACAAGGGATGCGCGTCCGGTCCTTTGACATGGACCTTTTCCATCATCGGGAAATCGACGCCGTAGTTGATCTCGCAGAATGAGCCGATGTCGTCGGCGCTGCCCGGCTCCTGCTGGCCGAAATCGTTGGACGGCACACCGATCACGACCAGGCCCTCGTCCTTGTGCTGCTTCCAGACCTCGGTCAGGCCGGCATATTGCGGCGTGAACCCGCATTTGGACGCGGTATTGACCACCAGCAGCGGCCGGCCCGCGAACTGGCCGAGCGCGAACCGTTCACCCTTCAGGGTCGAGAATTCGAAATCATAGGCGGTTTTGCTCACGCGCTTCTCCGTTGGTCGGCAATGGACTGGCCTTGGTTTCTATCACAATCACCCGGTTTCTCCGTTATTCCTGCATAGGGATGGCGATTGAGAAAGCCGGCTCTGTCTCTGCAACCAAATCCCTCGGAATCGGGTATCATCCTCCTCACAAGCGCCGCGGCACCCGATGAACGACCGCGGGCGACACCAACGACCCAAGGGAGGCACCCCATGAAGAATGCGGCCCACATCCTTAAGTCCAAACCCGACGCGACCATCCATTCGGTGACGCCTTCGACTTCGATGTTCGAAGCCATCACGCTGATGGCGGCGAAGAACATCGGTGCGCTCCTGGTGATGGAGGGCGAGACCGTGCATGGCATCGTGTCCGAACGCGACTATGCGCGAAAGATCATCCTGGCCGGCAAATCCTCGCGCGAGACGCCGGTCAGCGACGTGATGAGCTCACCCGTCATGTATGTCGGCCCGACCGCCACGACCCAGGAATGCATGGCGCTGATGTCCGGCAAGCGGCTCCGCCATCTGCCGGTGATGGAGAACGGCAAGCTCTTGGGCATGATCTCGATCGGCGATCTGGTGGCAGACATCATCGCCGAGCAGAATTTCATGATCGAGCAGCTGCAGCATTATATCTCCGGTCAATCTGCGTAGAATCTGCAAAAACCACACAACGCGCTAAAATATCGCGGCAGGCCCACGAAATATGACGGTTGCAGCACGGCACCGTCTTATGGTTCGTCCTGCTATCGATGGAGCGCGAGGGTAACAGGGTGCAGTCCGGTCACATTCAAATCCCGTCCGCGGGCGCGCTGACGCAGCTTCAGCGCCTCGAGGCCGAGAGCATCCACATTTTGCGGGAAGTCGTGGCCGAGGCCGAGAACCCGGTGATGCTCTATTCGATCGGCAAGGACAGCGCCGTCATGCTGCACCTGGCGCTCAAGGCGTTCTTTCCGGGCAAGCTGCCGTTCCCGCTGCTGCATGTGGATACGACCTGGAAATTCCGCGAGATGATCCAGTTCCGCGACCAGATCGCGGCGCGGTTCGGCGTCGATCTCAAGGTCCATATCAATCCGGACGGGTTGGCCCAGGGCGTGGGGCCGTTCACCCACGGCTCCGAGATCCACACCCACATCATGAAGACCGAGGGGCTGAAGCAGGCGCTCGATGCCGGCAAGTTCGACGCGGCCTTCGGCGGCGCCCGGCGCGATGAGGAAAAGAGCCGCGCCAAGGAGCGCATCTTCAGCTTCCGGTCCGCCCAGCACCGCTGGGACCCGAAGCATCAGCGCCCCGAGCTTTGGCGGCTCTACAACACCCGCAAGAACAAGGGCGAGAGCATCCGCGTGTTCCCGCTGTCCAATTGGACCGAGCTCGACATCTGGCAGTATATCCAGCAGGAAGAGATTCCGATCGTGCCGCTCTATTTCGCCAAGGAACGCCCGGTGGTCGAGCGCGACGGCACGCTGCTGATGGTCGATGACGAGCGCATGCCGCTCGCGGCCGACGAGGTGCCGCAAATGCGCCGCGTGCGCTTCCGCACGCTCGGCTGCTATCCGCTGACCGGCGCCATCGAGAGCGACGCCGACACGCTGCCCAAGATCATCGCGGAGATGCTGGCCGCGACCAGCTCCGAACGTCAGGGTCGCATGATCGACAAGGATGCGGCGGCCTCCATGGAACAAAAGAAGCAGGAGGGCTATTTCTGATGGCCCAGCATATCGGTCAGGGCAGCCTGCTGCGCTTCATCACTTGCGGCAGCGTCGACGACGGCAAAAGCACGCTGATCGGCCGGCTGCTGTACGAATCCAAGATGCTGTTCGACGACCAGCTGGCGGCGCTGGAAGCCGACAGCCGGAAGGTCGGAACCCAGGGCGGCGAATTGGATTTCGCGCTTTTGGTCGACGGCTTGGCGGCCGAGCGCGAGCAGGGCATCACCATCGATGTCGCCTATCGCTTCTTCGCGACCGACAAGCGCAAATTCATCGTCGCCGACACGCCCGGCCACGAACAATATACCCGCAACATGGTGACGGGGGCGTCGACCGCCGACCTCGCCGTCATCCTGATCGACGCGCGCAAGGGCGTGCTGACCCAGACAAGGCGCCATGCCTATCTGGTCTCGCTCTTGGGCATCCGGCGGGTCGTGTTGGCAATCAACAAGATGGATCTGGTGGGATTCTCCCGCGAGATCCACGACCGCATCCTGGCCGAATTCAGCGGCTTCGCGGCCCAGCTGGGCCTCGACGATATCATTGCCATCCCGATGTCGGCGCTGCGCGGCGACAATGTCACCACCCACAGCACGGCCATGCCCTGGTACCACGGCCCCGCGCTGCTGCCCTATCTGGACGACATGGAGTTGCCGGGCGCCGCCCAGGACCGGCCGTTCCGCCTGCCCGTGCAATGGGTCAACCGGCCCAATCTGGATTTCCGCGGCTTCAGCGGGTTGATCGCATCGGGCCGCGTCCGGCCGGGCGACGCGATCCGCGTCGTGCCCTCGGGCCGCACCAGCACCGTCGCCCGTATCGTCACGGCCGATGGCGACCTCGACCAGGCGATCGAAGGCCAGTCGGTAACGTTGACGCTCGCCGACGAGATCGACATCAGCCGCGGCGACATGATCGCCGGCGCCGACCGACCGCCCGAGGCTGCCGACCAGTTCGAAGTGACGCTGATCTGGATGGCCGAGGAGCCGATGCTGCCCGGCCGCTCCTACCTGTTGAAGCTGGGCGCCAAGACCGTCACCGCGACCGTGACCAGCGCCAAGTACAAGGTCAACGTCAATACGCTGGAGCATCTGGCGGCGAAGTCGCTGGCCCTGAATGAAATCGGCATCTGCAACATCGGGCTGGACCAACCGGTTGCGTTCGACGCCTACAAGGACAATCGCGACACCGGCGGCTTCATCCTGATCGACCGCATGACCAACGAGACGGTCGGCGCCGGCCTCCTGCATTTCGGCCTGCGCCGCGCCCAGAACGTCCATTGGCAACCGGTCGACATCAACAAGTCGGCCCAGGCCAAGCTCAAAGGCCAGAAGCCCGCCCTGCTCTGGTTCACCGGCCTGTCCGGCGCCGGCAAGTCGACGATCGCCAATCTGGTCGAGCAGGAGCTGTTCGCCCGCGGCCGCCACACCGCGCTCTTGGATGGCGACAACGTGCGCCACGGCTTGAACAAGGATCTGGGCTTCACCGACGCCGACCGGGTCGAGAACATCCGCAGGGTCGCCGAGGTCGGCAAGCTGATGGTCGAGGCCGGCCTCATTGTCATGGTCTCGTTCATCTCGCCGTTCCGCGCCGAGCGGCGCATGGCACGCGAGCTGCTGCAGCCGGGCGAGTTCATCGAGATCTTCGTCGATACGCCCTTGGCCGTGGCCGAGCAGCGCGACGTGAAGGGCCTCTATAAAAAGGCCCGGCGCGGGGAATTGAAGCATTTCACCGGCATCGACAGCCCGTATGAGGCGCCGGAGCAGCCGGACATCAGCGTCAATACCTCGGTCATGACCGCGCGCGAGGCGGCCGATACGATCGTGCGCTATCTGGTCGATCACGCGATCATTTGAGCCTTGTCTCCGGCGGGTGCCCCACCAATCTGGAGAGGGGCACCCACAGGAGCGATCCCGATGAAAGCGATCTGGAACGGCACGGTCATCGCCGAGAGCGACGATATCGTGCAGGTCGAAGGCAACGCCTATTTTCCGGCGGAGTCGCTGAACCGCGACCTGGTCACCGCGAGCACCCTCACCAGCGTCTGTCCCTGGAAGGGCACCGCCAATTATCTGAGCCTCAAGGTCGAGGGCCGGACCAACGAGAATGCCGTCTGGTACTATGCCGAGCCCAAGGAAGCCGCAGCCGAGATCAAGGGCCGCTACGCGTTCTGGAAGGGTGTCGAAATCGTCTGACCGCGGTTTCGAATATCCAGGCGCATTCCGCTCAACTATGGTTTAAGACATCTGCTCCATAGAATTTTTTCCGGCGCCCCCGAACGGGATGGCGTCATCCGTATGTTCCAAAGAAAATAGTCTGATCATGAGCTCGAAAATCCCGCCAGCGGAATGGGACGCCATCGCCGCGCGCCGCGACAAGGGCGAATCCGTCGCCTATATCGCCCGCACCTATGAGACCAGCCCGGCCACGATCTATGGCGTGCTGAAGAAGGTCGCCGAAGCCCGCGGTGAAGCACCGCCGGCACCGGAACCCGCCGTCGAGCCCGTGGCCGAGACGCCGCCGGCTCCTGTCGCGGCCGCCCCGGCTCCGGTCTCAGCACCCACGCCGACCCCGACGCGCCTGACGCTGACCAGCTCGCGCCCGGCACCGGTCGCCCCGGCCCCCGTCGCAGCCCCGGCACCGGTCGCCGTCGCACCCGTCGAGCCGACGCCGCCGGCTGCCCCGCCCGCGCCGCAGCAGCCGTTTAAATTCACCTACGAGAATCGCGCCGTCGATCCGCCGGTGCGCCAGCCGCGCGTGCCGGCTCCCCCGCGGCCGTTCGCCGATGTCGAGCCCAAGACCGCGCTCAACGCCACCCTGGATGCCGAACTGCGCGCCCAGGCCGACGCCGCCATCGTGATCTTCCAGGACGCGTTCACCGCCGTGCTGGGCGACGAGACCGTGGCGACGCGCAAGGCGCTGCGCCAGGCCGCCTCGGACCTGATGCGGGTCGCGGCGCGCACCACCATCGCGCTGGAGCGCAAGGACGCCATCGTCGATCGCGCCGCGATGCCGCCGATGCAGCGCCCGCGCAACGATCCGCCGAGCGAGCCCGGCGAATACCGCCAGAACCGCCGGCCGCCGCGCGGCTAGACCCGATCGATACCGCCCTGTTCGTCCCGCGCCCGCATCAGATCGTGGCGCGGGACGCCATCCTGGCGGCACGCCGGTGCGGCCGGCCCGGCTTCCTGCTGGGCGACCTGACCGGCCTCGGCAAGACCCTCGCCGTCTGGCTCGCCGTGGCAGCGATGCCCGAGACCGAGGTGCTGATCGTCTGTCCCAAGGGCGCCATGCCGCAATGGCGTCGGACGATGTCGCTCTCGGGCGAGGCGGCAAAGTCCGTCACCATCATCAACTACGAGCGCACCAAATCGCTGTTCGCGCCGCCGGCTGCGAGCCTGAAGCGCTCCGTCCGCGCCAAGAACAACGAGCTGGCCAAAACCGGCACGCCGAAGCGCACCTGGCCGCTGGTGATCTTCGACGAGAGCCATCGCCTGCGGAACCCGAGCTCGCAGCAGAGCATGGCCTGCCGGCGCCTGGCCGATGCGGCGCTGTTCACCGTCTATATGAGCGCCACCGCCGGCCAGTCGCCCCACGAGCTGTCGTACCTGGGCCGCCTGCTGGTCCATGCGGCCGGCGGCGAGACCGACACGATCAGCGGCTTCCGCGAGCTGATGAAGCGCCTGAAGATCGGCCGGGCCAAGGGCCGCTGGAAAAACTGGAGCTGGGACCCGAACGACCGCGACCGCCAGGTGATGGCCGACCTGCTCTATAAGGGCACCGATGCCATCGGGCTGCGCCGGCGACCGGGCGACATCGTCGGCTGGCCCGAGGTCCAGCGCGAAGTGGCGCCGGTGGCGCTCGACGGACCGAGCCGCAAACTCTATGAAGCGACCTGGCGCGAATTCCGGCGCGAGCTGGGCCTGGCCGGCGGCAGCACGCGGACGCCGACCGGTCGGGTCATCGGCATCCGCTATCGTCAGAAGGCGAGCCTGCTACGCATCGCCGGCACCGCCGAGTTTGCCGGCGATCTGCTGGACGACGGCTTGCAGGTGGCCTTATCCGTGGCGTTCCTGGAGACCGGCGCGGCGCTCGAACAGAAGCTGGCCGCCGCCGGCTGGCGGGTCGGGCAGATCAATGGCGAGCGCGAAGCACAAGCGAACGAGGCGACGCGCCTCGCGTTCCAGACCGGCCAACTCGATGCGGTCATCTTCACCGTCACCGAATCCATCTCGCTGCACCGAGGCGAAATGCCCGGCGGCGACCGCGACCGGGCGCTGATCCTGCACGACATGCGGCACAGCGCCGTGCAGCTGCAGCAGATCGAAGGCCGCTGCCATCGCGACGGCCAGCAGGCGACGATCTACTACGCCTTTGCCGAGGGCACGGTCGAAGAACAGGTGGCATCCCGCGTGGTCGGCCGCATGGCGGCGATGGACGGCATGGCCGGTGACGACACTGCCGGCCTGGACGATATCGCCCGCATGATCGACGATCTGGCCGCGGACCGGGATACCTGAGCTTCGATCCTGCTGTAACGACGCGCCACAACTATCAGATTCTAGACAGTTATTGCTCTTCGCCGTTATTTGTGGTTAACGTGTCGCTTCGAAGCCAGTTGGGGGAGACATCTGGCGATGCGACATGCGCTGTTCATCGGAAAAATTGGGGGGTTGGTGTCGCGACGGCGCCAAACCGAGCTGCGCCAGGCGATCGCCGGCGTGGCGCTCCTGTCCGGATTGGCCGCCTGTTCCGGGCCGCCGCAAACCGCCGCCCGCGCTCCTCTGCAACCGGCCACGCCGATCTATCGCGCCGATGCCGCGAGCTACGCCCCGCCCGGACCACCCAGCGACCCGTGGGGCCCCTATATCGTCGAGGCCTCGAACCGCTTCACCGTGCCGGAGAAATGGATCCGGGAGGTCATGCGCCAGGAATCCGGTGGCCATCAATATATCGCCGGCGGCCTGACCACCTCGCCGGTCGGCGCCATGGGCCTGATGCAGCTGATGCCCGTGACCTATGCCCAGATGCGCGACCGTTACGGCCTGGGTCCCGACCCCTACGCGCCGCACGACAACATCATGGCCGGTACCGCCTATATCGGCGAGATGTATGCCCGCTATGGCTCGCCGGGTTTCCTCGCCGCCTATAACGCCGGCCCCGGACGGCTCGATTCCTACCTGGTCGGCGGCACGCCACTGCCGCATGAGACGGTCGGCTATGTCGCCTCGATCGCGCCGCGCCTGGGCGATGCCTCGGCGCCGACCGGCCCGCTCGCCCATTATGCCGCCGCCGAAGTCTCGGCCGACACGCTCAACGCCCGCTCGCTGAATGGCACCCTGCCGGCACCGCGCCCGGTCGCAGCACCCGCGCCCACGGTCCAGCTCGCCAGCTATCAACCCTCGCCCGCGACGCCTTCCGGCGATCTCGGCAGCGAGTTGGCGGCGCGCAATGCCCGCACCATCGACTCCTCGCCGCTCGCCGCCTATGCCCCGCCGCCGGCGCCGGTTCAACAGGCGCGTCGGGCAGCACCCGCCCCGACGGCCCATGTCGTGCTCGCCTCGGCCACCAGCGCGGCCCTGCCCTCGGCCGGCTTCGTCGGCGGCGGCTGGACCGTCCAGGTCGGCGCCTTCAGCACGGCGGCCCAGGCCCAGAATGCCGCCGCCGATGCCAAGACCCATGCCCATGGCGCGCTCGACCATGCCCGGCCGGCCGTGGCTGCCGTGCCGCGCGCCGGGGCAGCCACGGTCTATCGCGCCCAGCTGGTCGGCTTGTCGGCCGATGGCGCCAATGATGCCTGCGGCCGCTTGGCGCGCGAGCATGTCGCCTGTCTGGTCGTGGCGCCACGCGGGGAAATGTAGCTATCTGCAGATGAAATCGTCGACGGTCCCGGCCTCGCCGCCGGGGCTGATGCCGCACAGCTGCGTGCCCTTGGCATACTCGACGCGATAGACCTCCAGCGGGTGTTCGCGCGGGTCGAACGGGTGACGCGGCAGCAGCTGGTCCAGATATGTGAGGCCCTGCAGCGGCCCGAGCACACTCTGGTCGGCCTGCAGATCGCGCAATTCCTTCTTCAGCCGGGCCGCGGCCTCGGGCGTGTAGCGCCCCGCGGTCAGCCGCCCGCCGCCGATGTCGGCCAGCACGTCGCGCACCAGCGGCGCGCTCGGCCGCTCCGTGCCCGCGGGCGGGATCGTCAGCTTGACGGCCTCGATCGGCACGCCGCTGGTCATGCGTTGGCCGAGCGCACCGCCGCTGATCGAGCCCTTGAGGGTCGAGCCGGATTGCGCCCGGGCCGTCAGGATCAGGTTGGCCGGCCCGATCCAGGATTTGAGCGTGATGTTGCTGCCGTCGATGCTGCCGGCGACGTTCTTGCCCAGGCGCAGGCAATGGGCGTCGAGCTGGTCGCCGGTCTGGCGCAGCTCGCAGATATCCCGGTCGCCGGTCTCGCCGCTGTATTTGATCTGCACACCCGAGAACAGCCCGATATCCATGCCGAGCCGCTTCGGCGAATTCACCTTCCACAGGCCGGTGAAGCTATGGCCGACGACGGTGATCTCTTCGGCGGCCGGGTCCGAGGCCGTCACGGCTTCGGGCGCTGTCGGGGCCGGTGGCCGGGCAGAAGCGCCTGTAGCCGACGGCGTCTCGGCGGCGGCCACAACCGGCGTCTCGGTCGCCGTCCCCTGGGCCACCGGGATCGACAGGTCGGCCGGGCCCGCGTCCTGGCGCGAGACGCAGCCGGCGGCGAGCAAACCCAGCAATGCCATCGATCCGATCCGCCAGGCCATCGCCCTTCCTTCCACAGCCCTTGACATCATATAGAAACACCAACGCGCGACGCCTGCGCTTTCTTCCTCCGCTGCCAGATGGATATCCCGGATGAGCCTCGACGCCCTGTTCCGCCCGTTTTCGCTGAAGTCGCTGCACCTGAAGAACCGGGTGGTCATGGCGCCGATGACCCGGTCCTTCTCGCCCGATGGCGTGCCGACCGCCGATGTCGCGGCCTATTACGAGCGGCGCGCGGGCGAGGTCGGGCTGATCGTGTCCGAAGGCACGGTCGTCGACCGGCCGGGCTCGTCCAACGACCAGAATATCCCACATTTCTACGGCGATCGGGCGCTCGCCGGCTGGGGCAAGGTAATCGAGGAGGTGCATAAGGCCGGCGGTGCCATGGCGCCGCAGATCTGGCACATGGGCGTGGTCAAGCCGCACCGGTCCGGCTGGATGCCGCCGGCGCCGTTCGAAGGGCCGTCGGGCCTGGTGCTGCCCAATGAGCCGGGCGGCACCGCCATGACCGAAAGCGACATCGCCGACACGATCGCGGCCTTCGCCAAGGCCGCCGGTTCGGCCAAGCGCCTGGGCTTCGACACGGTCGAGATCCACGGCGCCCACGGCTATCTGCTGGACCAGTTCTTCTGGGCCGGCCTCAACAAGCGCACCGACCGGTTCGGTGGCGAGACCCTGGCCGAGCGCAGTCGTTTCGCTGTCGAAATCGTTAAGGCGATCCGCACAGAAGTCGGCGAGGACTTCCCGATCATCCTGCGCCTGTCGCAGTGGAAGCAGCAGGATTTCGCGGTCCAGTTGGCGAAGACGCCGGACGAGATGGCCGCCTGGCTGCTGCCGTTGAGCGAGGCCGGCGTCGATCTGTTTCATTGCTCGCAGCGCCGGTTCTGGCAGCCGGAATTCGAGGGTTCGCCGCTCAATTTTGCCGGTTGGGCCAAGAAGCTGACCGGCAAGCCGACGATTACGGTCGGCTCGGTCGGCCTGTCGGGCGAATTCGTCGCCGCCTTCCAGGGCGAGGCGTCGCAGCCGAGCCCGATCGACGAGCTGCTGCGGCGCCTGGAGGCCGAAGAGTTCGATCTGGTCGCGGTCGGCCGCGCGCTGCTGTCCGACCCGAATTGGGTGACCAAGATCCGCGAAGGCCGGAACGAGCAGCTGCGCGACTTCTCACGCGATATGCTGAAGACGCTCTGGTAGCTAACCGGGCTCGAAGACCATCGCGGGGGCGTCAGGCGCTCGGATCGCGATGGCCGCGCGGGCGCCCGGTCTGGGCCGCGATCGATTGAATCGTGGCCGGCAGATCGTCGGCCGTCTCGTCGCGGCCATGGATCGTCGATTCGGCCGGGCGGAAATCGCGCAGGATGGCATCGACCACCGGGGCTTCGTCGGCTCCCGCCTCGACCGCGACCAGGGTCCGGCCCTCGCCCAGGCTGGCGAAATAGGGATCGATCGTCTCCGGCGGCAGCCATTTGGCTTCCAGCCGCGCGGCCTCGGCCCCGGTCGGATCGATCAGATGCACGATGGCGTCCGGGATGCGCACCTTGACCGCGGCCGCTGCCCGCCCGGCGGCCGCGGCATTGTCGAACAGGGCGACGACGGTCGCGGCCGATGTAATCGCTGACATGACATCTCTCCCGGGCGATGGCCCGGAAATGCAACCGTCGAAACCGCCGCAGGTTCCGGCGAGGAACGCGCGATCGACCCGCGTGTTGGCACCTCGATGTCCATCCAAGGCGGAGCGAACCATGAGCGATAGTTACGACGATTACGAACAGCGGGTTCGCGAACGGGCCCATGAGATCTGGGTCCGCGAGGGCAAGCCCGAAGGCCGCGCCGAGGATCATTGGGCGCTCGCCCGCGAAGAGATCTCGGAAGCCGAAGGCATCGCCGACACGCTGAAGCCGATCGAGCCCGAGGGACCCACGGCCGAACCGTTGCTCGCGGTCGAGAGCCTGGGCGACCTGCCCGGCCGCCAGCTGGACCAGGGCGAGAAGCAGGACTATCCGATCCGCCGGGCGGCGCCCAAGGGCAAGCTCGCCGCGACCAAGACACCGTCGAAGCGGAAATCCGTGGCGATTTGACCCTAGAGCGCGATGATATGAGGCCCGATCGGCCTCATATCTGAATCGCGCTCTAAATCAAATAGTTAGAGACTGATTCACCGATCAAACCGAATCGGTTTGATCGGATCAGGCTCTAGTCGGCCACCATGGCCGGCCCGGGTAGCTCGTCCGCTCCGGCCAGCTGGTAGTCGACGGCATCGCGCATCAGCCGATACTTGACCAGGTTCAGATTGACGTCGCGGAACCAGTTGACGAGGTCGCCCCACGGGTCGGCCAGCTTGCCGATGCCGGAGATGAAGGCGACGATGCCGCCGACCTCCAGATCGCCCTGATGCACCATCCAGCCGCCAACAAGAAGTGCTGCGATGATCTGCAGCTGGGTGCTGAGGTTCATCAGGAAATTCATCGAGAATTTCAGCTTCAGAATGCCGACGTTCAGGTGGAACACCCGATCGATCCGCTCGTCGTCGCGTTGATCGTCGGCCTCGACCGCTTCCTGGGGCGGTCTGCCGACGACGCTGATGCTGAGCCGCCGGATGATCTTCACCCGCTTCTTCGTCCGCCGGTTCATCGCCCCCTGCATCAACGGCACAAAGATCAGCTGCGGCACGAACAGCGCCAGCGCCGACAGGCCCATGCGCCAATCGACATGGACCATGTAGGCCAGCACGGAACAGAGGATGCCGCCTTCCAGCAACGGTTCGGAAATGGCGCCGCCGACGAAGCCGCCGATCGGCTCGACCTCGGACACGACCATCGATGCCTGGATGCCGGTCGCTTCCGATGTGCTCGACGCGTCTGAGGCCGAGCTGGATAGCAGCCGAACCCGATGGCGCAGATCCCGCGTCGCCCATTCGCCGACCCAGCCGCGATAGACGTTCAGGATCAGCTTGGTGCCGCCCTGGAACAGCACGGCTGCCAGATAGCTGCCGCATAGAATGACGGTCATCCGGTATTCGCGATGCTTCACCAGATCGTTGATGACCCGGCGCTGGATTTCCAGCGGCACGATTTCCAGCAGGAACACGGCGATCGTCAGCAGCGCGATGACGATCTGATGTTTGCCGGTCGCCCGGATTACATAGCGAAACAGGCCGCGATCCAGCCGGATCGCATCTTCGTCGGAAGGTTGGGGCACGAGGGGACGGTCTCCGGGAGGCAGCGAGGCTGCAGATTAACACTCAAGCCCGTGTTCCGTTCGCAATTGCCACGGAACCGACGACAGCCGCGACGGATTGCTCTTCCAAAGGTCCAATATTTTTGAGGAGCAGACCATGCCGGAAAGATTTCCACCGAGGCTCGCGAGCGAAGCTGCCCGTCAGGGCGAATCCAGCGGCCATATGCGGATCGTACTAGCCGTGTCGCTCGTCGGTGCGGTCATCGTGCTCGCCGCCTTGCTGGTCTGGTGGTCGAAGGTCGGGCAGACCCATCTGCCCGCGGCGGTCGCCGCCCCGACCGCAATCAGCCAGCCGGTCCGATAGGAGCCGCATCATGCCCCGTGGCGACAAATCGAAATACACCGACAAGCAGGAACGCAAGGCCGACCATATCGCCGAAAGCTATGAGCAGCGCGGCGTGTCGGAAGCCGAGGCCGAGCGGCGCGCCTGGGCCACCGTCAACAAGCAGGACGGCGGCGGCAAACAGAGCGGTGCCGGTCGCGGCCGCGATTCCTGAGACCCTTGCCAGGCAACCTTATGCCGCCCGGCGGACTTATTTCCCACGCACCGAAAACAGGAGGACGCCCCCATGGCATCGACCCAGCACGACCTTGATATCCTGAACAACCTGATCGAGGTGACGCTCGATAGCGCCCATGGCTACGAGGACGCCGCCAAGGACACGCGCAATCCGTATTTTAAGACCCTGTTCGGCAAGCGGGCGATCGAACGCAAGCAGGTCACGGCCGAATTGCAGACCGAAGTGCGCCGCCTGCTGGGCGGCAAGCCCGCCCACGAGGGCACGTCCGCGGGCAAGGCCCATCGCACCTTCATGAACCTGAAGGCCGCCATCACCGGCAGCGACAAGGGCATCGTGAACTCGGTCGAAGCCGGCGAGGATCACATCAAGAAGCAATATGACGAGGCGCTGGCCGACCAGGCGCTATCCATGCCGGCACTCGATCTGGTGCGCCGCATGTATGTCTCGATCAAGGCCGGGCATGACGAGATGCGCGACCTGAAGCACCATATGGAAGTCTAAGCAGTCTCGAGCGGCGGCGCGTCGAAGCGCCATTTGAGCTGGACGCCGCCGCCGCTCACCGCCTCCAGCGCCGGGATCGCCGACAGCAGCACCCGCGTGTAATCCGCCTGCGGATGGTCGAAGATCTGGTCGCGAGCGCCCTGCTCGACGATCCGGCCCTGCTGCATCACCACCACCCGATCGGCCACCTGTTCGACCACGCCCAGATCGTGGCTGATGAACAGGCAGGAAAAGCCGTGCCGCTGCTGCAGCTCGAGAAATAGCGCCAACACCTGCGCCCGGACGGTGACGTCGAGGGCCGAGACCGGCTCGTCGGCGATCACGAACGATGGCCGGCGCACCACGGCGCGCGCGATCGCGACGCGCTGACGCTGCCCGCCCGACAGTTCGTGCGGATAGCGGTCGGCAAATTTCTTCTCCAGCCCGACCTCGTCCAGCCCCTCCAGAATCCGTGCCGCCTTCTGCGCGCGGCTCAAGTCCGGCACGACCCGAAGCGCCTCGCCGATCAGCTGGCCGATGGTCATGCGCGGGTCGAGCGACGCATAGGGATCCTGGAACACCATCTGGCAATTCAGCCGATAGGCCCGCCAGCTCTCGTCGCTCTTGGCGATGGCCCGGCCGGCGAACAGGATATCGCCTTGGGACGGCTGCACCAGCCCGGCGATGGCACGGCCGAGCGTGGTCTTGCCCGAACCCGAGCCGCCGACCACGGCCACGACCTCGCGCGGCTGGACCGAAAGATCGATGCCGTGCAGCGCGCGCTTCATGCCCTGCTTGCCGGGATAATCGACGATCAGCCCGCGCACCTCGACGATCGGCGCCCCCGCCGGGACTTCGCGCGCCGGCGAGCGATGCGGCATGGCGTTCAGCAATTGCCGCGTATAGGGCTGCTGCGGCCGGGCCAGGATCTCGGCGGTATCGTTCTGTTCGATCAGGTCGCCGCGGCACATGACCACGACCCGGTCGGTATAGCGCGCCACCATCGACAAATCGTGGCTGATCATCAGCACGGCGGTACCATGGTCGCGCGTCAGCTCCAGCATCAGCTCCAGCACCTCGCGCTGCACGACCGCATCGAGCGCGGTCGTCGGCTCGTCGGCGATCAGCAGGGCGGGCTTCAGCAGCATGACCGAGGCCAGCATGATGCGCTGGCGCATGCCGCCGGAGAATTGATGCGGATAAGCCGCGAGCGCCGCCTCCGGGTCGGCGATGCCGATCCGGCGCAGCATGTCGAGGATGGCCGCGCGACGCTGGGCCGCGTCGCCGGCTCGGTGCAGCACCAGCCCCTCTTCCAACTGCCGCCCGATGGTCATGGACGGGTTGAGCGAGGTCATCGGCTCCTGAAACACCATGCCGATGCGGCTGCCGCGTAAGCTGCGCATCGCCTTGGGTGTGAGCGTCGCAATATCCTGGCCCTCGAACCGGATCGTGCCGGCCGTGCGCCGGATCGCCGGCGGCTCCAGCCCGATGATCGCCCGGGCGAGCAGGGTCTTGCCGCTGCCGCTTTCGCCGACGATGCCCAGCACCTCGCCCGGCGCCAAGCTGAGGCTGACGTTGTTGACGACGATGGTGCCGGTGCCCCCGACCTCGAGCGTCAGGCCGTCGACCTCGACCAGCGCGGTCATAGCCCGCGCATCCTGGGATCGAACCGGTCGCGCAGCACGTCGCCCAACAGGTTGATGCCGAGCAGGGTCAGCGAGATGCAGATGCCGGGGAACAGGCCCAGCCACACCGCCTGGACCATGAACGGCCGGCCGCTGGCCAGCATGTTGCCCCAGGTCGGCGCCGGCGGCGGCACGCCCAGGCCCAGAAAGCTCAAGGCGCTTTCCGCCAGCAGCACCCAGCCGAACATCGAGGTGCCGAGCACGATCAGCGGCCCGATGCAGTTGGGCAGGATATGGCGCGCCATGATGAACAGCTCGGAATTGCCCATGACCCGCGCAGCCTCGATATATTCCTTCTCGCGCAGGGACAGTACGGTGCCGCGCACGACGCGGGCGACCGAGGGCGTATAGGCGATGCCGAGCGCCAGGATGATGCCGTATTCATTGGCGCCGACGACGGTCAGCAGCGCCAGCGCCAACAGGATGCCCGGGAAGGCCAGGAGCGCATTGGTGAAGGCCATGATGATCCGGTCGGTCCAGCCGCGCACGAACCCGGTGAAGATGCCGAGCGCCGTGCCGATGGCGAGCGCCACCGCGACGGTGAAGCAGCTGATCCGGACGCTCGTCGCCGCCCCCTTCATCAGGCGGCTCGCCACGTCGCGGCCGAATTCGTCGGTGCCCAGCCAATGAGCCGGACTGGGTGGCTTGAGGCGCGCGCCGAAGCTGATACCGAGCGGATCGTAGGGCGTCCAGATCATGCCCAGGACGGCGACGATCAGCACGGCACCGATCAGCAAGATCCCGATGACGGCATTCAGACGACGACGCTTCATTCCGCGGTCACCCGCGGGTCGAACAGCGGATAGCAGAGGTCGACGATCAGGTTCACCAGCACATAGATGAATGCGATGAACAGCAGGCAGCCCTGGATGACCGGATAGTCGCGGGCGAAGATGCTGTCGACCAGCAGACGGCCCAAGCCCGGGATGGTGAACACGGTCTCGACCACGGCGATGCCGCCCAGCAGGTTGCCCAGCACCAGGCCGATCAGCGTCCAGGTCGGGCCGAACGATGGCTTGAAGGCATGGCGCCACAGCACGGCCATCTCGCTCAGGCCCTTGGCACGGGCATGGGTGATGAAATCCAAGCGCAGCACGTCGAGCGTGGACGCCCGCGCCATGCGCAGGATCACGCCGATCTCGTGCAGGAACAGGGTCATGACCGGCAGCACCATATAGAGCAGCGCCTTCACCACATCGTCGGAGAAGGAGACGTAACCCACGACCGGCAGCCAGCCGAGCTTCAGCCCGAAGAACAGCAGCAGCAGCAGGCCCATCCAAAAGGCCGGGATCGACAGCAGCAGGGTCGCCCCGCCGACCAGCACCAGATCGGCCCAGCTGTTCTGCCGCCAGGCGGCGATCATGCCGGCCGGTACCGCCACCAGGCTGGCCAAGGCCGCCGCAGCCAGCACGATCTTGGCGCTGACCCAGAAACGGTCGAGGATCAGCGGCAAGACGCTCTGGCCGGTGGTGATCGACTGGCCGAAATCACCGGTCAGCACATGGCCGAACCACAGGCCGAACTGCACCGGCAGGCTGTCGTCCAAGCCGAGGCGCGCGCGCAGGTCGGCGAGGTTGGCCGGCGTCGCCTGGTCGCCCAGCATCAAGGTCGCGGGATCGCCCGGGATCAGCCGGATCAGCACGAACACCGACACCGCCACGATCAGCAGCGTCGGCAGGGCCATCAGAATCCGGTTGAATGCGAACCGCAGCATCGGCCGGTTAGAACGCCGCCAGGGTCACGGGATCCTCGTTCAGGCTGTAGCGGGTGAAGACGCGGTTGAGCGCCGGCAGCGGCGCCACCTCCATCACGCCTTTCGACGGCTGCATGATCACCATCGATACGGTCGCCGACAGGTTGCCGGCGCTGCCCGGGCGCGGCGGCCTGCAGACCGAATAGGGCGAGCCGAAGGTGTCGAAGAACGCCGCCTTGAGATCGTCGGTCGAGAGTTTCGGACCCGCCTGGTCCAACAGCTTGCGCACGCGCCAATCGCGGTAATAGCTCTCCGGCACGCTCGGGATCCCGGTCTCCTTCAGCTTCGACAAGGCGATCGGGCTCTGCCAATGGTTGGCATGCACAATCAACCCATCGGCCGGATAGATCGGGAACGCCTCGTCCGGTGCGCATTCGAAGTCGATGGCGAAGCCCTCGGCCGTGCTCAGCATCATGTTGTTGGAGGCGACCTTGGGCGTGGTCGCGACCGCGCGCATCGCCATGGCGAAATGCTGCTGCTCCAGCACCTTGCGGCGGATGAGCGACAGCGGCACGCCCGATTGGCGATAGTCGCGGTCGGACTCCAGATAATTGGCCGTGATCGCAACGCCGGCGGCATTAAGGCCGCAGCGTGCGAGGCCGCCGGCCTCGACGAAGGTCAGGAAATCCGGACCGTCGTCGCGCCGGACCCTGAGCACGATCGCGGTCTCGGCACATTCGGCGCGCCAGTCCCAGTTCTGGCCATGGATGACGGCACCCGTGGCGCTACGCTCGGCCAGGATCACGGCGCCGGTGCAGCCGTCGTCCGGATCATCCTCGGGATCGGCATTGGCCGCCTCGCGCCGGGCCTGGGCGATCACCTCGGTCCGGGCATTGATCATGACCACGTCTTCGAACGGGATGCCGGCGCCGTCGGCGATGCCGCGCATCTCTTCCAGATAATGCTCGCCGAAGCTGCCGATTTCGGTCGCGAACGCCTTGATCAGCGCGCTCTTGCGGACAGAATCGTACCCCAGCTCTTCCAGCGTCTTGCCGTAAAGCGACGCGCTGGCCTTCACCCGGTCGCGGAGCCCGGTTCCATATTGGCGGCCGCGCTCATACGGCGCGCCGGAGACGGAGAGGAAGGGGAATTGTGCGATGGCCATGATCAGTTCCCCTTGACGCTCACGCCCCACAGGCGCTGCTTGCCTTCCCAATACGGATCGCCCTGGATGCGCTTGCCCTGGGCCGAGGCCTCGATGCCGTTGAACATGATGATGAGCGGTGTCGCGACCAGCTGCCGCTGGTAGAGCTCGTCGAACAGCTTCTGCCGTTCGCCCGGGTCCGACAAGACCGAAGCCTTGTCCAGCAGCGCCTCAGCCTCCGGATCGTCCCAGACCTTGCGCGGCTGCTTGTCCTTCGGCCCCATGAACTGTTCGAAGCTCAGGGCCGGATCCATTCGAGAGGAATAGCTGAAGGACATCATCTGATAGCTGCCCTTGTTGTAGCGGTCGAGCTGGGTCGCCCATTCCAGCACCTCGATCTCGGCATTGATGCCGACCGACTGCATCATCGCCTGGGCGATGACCGCCGCCGGGAAGCTGGGCACGCTCAGGCGTTTGTTGGCGATGATCTTGATCACCTCGCCCTTGTAGCCGGCCTCCTTCAGCAGGGCCTTCGCCTTGGTCGGGTCATAGGTATAGCCCGTGCGCTGAACCGCATCGAAATAGGCCGACTGCGGCGGGATCGGCGCGTTGTTGGGTTTGCCGAGCCCGTCGGAGGCGGCGGCGACCAGCTGGGTCATGTCGAGCGAGGCGGCGATCGCCTGGCGCAACTTGACGTTCTGCAGCACCGGATCGCGGGTCTGGAACAGCAGCACGTGCTTCACGGCCGAGGCGGGGGTCAGCACGTCGACCTTGCCGCTCGCCTTCAGCTCGGGCGCGTCCGACGGCAGGATCTGGGCGATATCGATCGCACCCGACAAGAGCCCGGCCTTGGCGGTCGAGATATCGGGCACGACCAGGAACTTCACGTCCTTGATCAGCGGCTTCTTGTTGCCGACATAGCCGTCGACCTTGTCGCCCGGCGGCGAGGCATAATCATCGAAGCGCGTGATGGTCACGTACTCGCCATGCTTCCACTCGCCGAACTTGAAGGGACCGGTGCCGATCGGCTGGTTCCAGCTGCCATCGGCATTGACCGACGCCTTGTTCAAGACTGCGGTCATGCCGCAATCGGTCCGGGCCAGGCTGTCGAGGAAGAGCGCGCTGGGCTTGTCGATCACCATCACGAACGTGTCGGGATCGGGCGCCGTCGCGGACGTGACCTTCAAGCCGCTACGCCCGTCGAAATCGGCGATGCAGCGCCATTCGGTCTTCGGATCCATGTAGCGCTGCCAGCTCCACAGCACGTCGGCCGAGGTCATGGTGGCGCCGTTGTGGAACTTCACGCCCTTGCGCAGGTGGAATGTGTAGGTGAGGCCGTCGGCCGACTGATCGATTTTTTCTGCCAGCAGCGGTCCAACCGTGCCGTTGTCCCGATAGCCGACCAGGCCTTCGACCATGTTGAGCGTGACGCCGTCGGTATTGTCGTCGCGGTTGACGCCCGGGTTGGTGCTGCGGATATCGGCGTTGAGCGCGACCGTGACCGATTGGGCCTGGGCCAGCGGTGCCGCCAGCAACAGGGCGGCGGCGAGCGTCTGTTTCAGCATCATCGGCCTCGCTTGGTGGAGAGGATCTTGGCGAAGAAGTCCTTCACGGTCTCGACCGCGCGCAAACCATCGTGCGCCATGCCGGCGATCAGGTCGAACTGTACGGTAACACCGGCCGCTTCGAACGAGCGGCGCAGGCTGTCGAGCCGCTCCGGCCGGGTCTTGCCGGCGTCGTTGGCGCCCGGCATCCAGTTCTTACCGCCCTCGCGGTGGGTGATTTCCCAGGTCTCGAGATCGGCCCCGCCGACGACCATCTGCACCGGCACCTTGGCCATGGCATCCTGATCGATCGTGATGCCGAAGCGCGCCTGGACATCGCGGGTGCCGACCCACCAGTCGCGCGTCGGATCCAAGAGGGTGACGGAGCCCGGCGCGCCGATCGAGACCGCCCAGAGCCGATCCGGATGCAGCATCAGGAAGCGATGGGCGAAATGGCCGCCTCCGGAATAGCCGAACAGGGCGAAGCGGTCGAAGCGCCGGCCGTATTTCTCGCCGATTTCGTCGACCATCGCCAGCAGCACCCGGTCGTAGCGGATGTCGCCCTCGGCCATATATTTGAAACCATCGCGATTGCCGTCGCCGCGCACGCCGGCCGGGAACAGCGGCGCCAGGATGATGCAATTGTTCCAGCGGCCGAATTCGGCCAGCGCATTGCGATATTCCGTGAAGGAGCGGCCGGTGCCGTGCATCGCCACGATCAGCTCGGGCGGCGTCGCGGCCGTGGCGAAGCCCGGCGGGACATAGAGGCAATAGCTGAAGCGCGCGTCGGCCTTGGCAGCGAAGATGATCGTGCTGCCCAGGTCGTACATCGCCTGGCCGCGGTCGGAATCGCTCGATTTGATCTCAGGCATTTTTGCATCCATAATTGGCGCCAATTATGTTGCATATTGCCGAGAGGCTTGGCAAGCGGCTATGAAACGGTAAGCAGCGATGACACGACGGGAAATTTTATGGCGCGTGTGAGGAGCCTCGAAACACCGACGCCCGAAACACCGACGATGGACGCGGCGGCGATGCTGGCGCGCGACATCCATGCCGGCGTTTTCGGTCTCGGGACTTGGCTGAAGCAGATCGACCTGGAACAGCGCTATGGCTGCACCCGCATCGAGGTGCGCCGCGCGCTCGACAAGCTGGTGCTGCGCCGGCTGGTCCAACACATCCCGAACCGCGGCTATCACGTCTATCAGCCGGACGCGCGCCAGAGCGACGAGATCCGCGACGTGCGCGTGATGCTGGAAACTGCCGCCGCCGACACGATCATCGAGCGGGCGGACGCGGCGGCCGTGGCCGAATTGCGCGGGCTCGCCCAGCGCTTCAGCGATCTGGTATTCGACGGCACGCTGTTGGAGCAATATGAGGCGAACATCGGCTTCCACGTCTCGATGGCCAAGCTCTGCGCCAATCGCGAGCTCATCGGCCTGATCCTGGAATTCCGCGGGCGCGGGCCGTCGGCGCCGCTCGAACAATGGAAGACGCGCGCCCGGATCGAGCAATCGGCCCAGGAGCATTTCCTGATGGTCGATGCGCTCGAGGCGCGCGATCTGCCGCGGCTGAAATCGCTGATCCGGGCGCATATCCTGCAGACACCGGAATAGACCCAAGGAGGGACAAGCCATGACCCAGCTGTTGATCACCGGCGGCGCCGGCATGATCGGGCGGAAGCTGGCGGAGCGGCTCGCCGCCGACGGCAGCTTGGGTGGCCGCAAGATCGACCGGATGGTCCTGATGGACATCGTCGAGCCAGCACCCCTGGCCGCTCCGTTCGACATCGAGGCCATCGCCGGCGATTTCGCCGCGGCGGGCCTGGCCCGCACCCTGGTCGCAAGCCGTCCCGACGTGATCTTCCATCTGGCCGCCATCCCGTCTGGGGGGGCCGAGGCTGATTTCGAGGCAGGCTATCGCACGAACCTCGACGGCACCCGGCAATTGCTCGAAGCGATCCGCCAGGTCGGCGGCGGCTACAAACCGCGCCTGGTGTTCACCTCGACCATCGCCACGTTCGGGGCACCCTTCCCCGACGCGATCGAGGATGAATTCCACCTGACGCCGCTCACCAGCTACGGCACCCAGAAGGCGATCTGCGAGCTGTTGCTGTCGGACTATTCCCGGCGCGGCTTCGTCGACGGCATCGGCATCCGCCTGCCGACGATCTGCGTGCGCCCCGGCAAGCCGAACAAGGCGGCCTCGGGCTTCTTCTCCGGCATCATCCGCGAGCCCCTGAACGGCATGGAGGCGATCCTGCCCGTGCCCCGGACAGTGCGCCATTGGCACGCCTCGCCGCGCGCCGCCGTGGGCTTTCTCGTCCATGCCGCGACGCTGGACCTGGCCAAGCTGGGTGCACGCCGGAACCTGACCATGCCCGGCCTGTCGGTCACGGTCGCGGAACAGATCGAGGCCCTGCGCAACGTCGCCGGCGACGCGGCCGTGGCCCTCATCCGCGAAGAGCCGGACGAGACCATCCGCGGCATCGTCGCCGGCTGGCCGCGCAAGTTCGATCCCAGGCGTGCGCTCGACCTGGGCTTCGAACCGGACGCGAGCTTCGAGGAGATCATCCGGATCTATCAGCAGGATGAAATGGGGAGATAGACCGACCGGCCTCGCCACTCGCGACGGCCCGGTGCCGAAATACGATGCCCGGGCCCCGCGACCAGCGGCTAGTCTCCCCTCTCAACGGCCACCCAAGCGCCGACAGGAGGAGGAATCCGGATGCCGGTCGATCCGTCACCGCGCACGCTGTTCGAGAAGGTCTGGTCGCGCCACCGCGTGCTGGAACGGCCCGACGGCCAGACCCTGCTCTATGTCGATTGCCACCTGATCCATGACGGCTCCGCGCCGGCGTTCCAGAACCTGGCCGGCCGCGGCGTCAAGGTGCGCGTGCCCGGCCGCACCTTCGCCACCCCCGATCACTATGTGCTGACCGACACGCGGCGGATCGACGAGATCCCGGATCCCGAACGGCGCGGCATGGTCGAGCAACTGGCCGTCAATACCGCCGCAGCCGGCATCAAGATGTTCGGGCTCGACGATCCGCAGCAGGGCATCGTCCATGTCGTCGGACCCGAGGCGGGCCTGAGCCAGCCCGGACAATTGCTGGTGTGCGGCGACAGCCATACGTCCACCCATGGCGCGCTGGGGGCGCTCGCCTTCGGCATCGGATCGAGCGAGGTCGCCCATGTGCTGGCGACCCAGACCCTGTGGCAGCGCAAGCCCAAGACGCTCAGGATCGAGATCGACGGCACGCTGCCGGCGGGCGTTACGGCCAAGGACGTAATCCTGACCATCATCGCCCGTATCGGCGCCGCCGGCGCCACCGAGCATGTCATCGAATATGCCGGCAGCGCCATTCGCGGCTTGTCGATGGAGGGACGCCTCACGCTCTGCAACATGTCGATCGAAGCCGGCGGCCGCGCCAGCATGGTGGCGCCGGACGAGAAGACCTTCGAGTATCTCAAAGGCCGCACCTATGCGCCCAAGGGCGCCGACTGGGATGCGGCGGTCGAACGCTGGAAGCAGCTGCCGACCGATCCGGGTGCCCTGTTCGATCGCGAAGTGAAGCTCGACGGCTCCAGTTTCGAACCGATGGTGACCTGGGGCACCAGCCCGGAAAACGCGCTGCCGATCTCCGGCATGGTGCCCGATCCCTCGGCCGAGCCGGATATCGAGCGTCGCGACGCCATGCGCCGGGCGCTGGAATACATGGGCCTGACCCCGGGCACGCGACTGGATGAAGTGCCGGTCGACCGCGTGTTCATCGGGTCCTGCACCAACAGCCGGATCGAGGATCTGCGCGCCGCCGCCAAGGTGGCGGAAGGCCGCAAGGTCGCCGACCATGTGCTGGCCTGGGTCGTACCGGGCAGCGGCCTGGTCAAGCTCCAGGCCGAGGCCGAGGGTCTCGACCGCATCTTCACGGCCGCCGGGTTCGATTGGCGCGAGGCCGGCTGTTCGATGTGTCTCGGCACCAATGGCGAGACCGTCGCATCGGGCCAGCGCTGCGCCTCCACCTCCAACCGCAATTTCGTCGGACGCCAGGGACCGGGCGCCAGGACCCATCTGATGAGCCCGGCCATGGCGGCAGCGGCGGCGGTGACCGGTCACCTGGCCGACGTGCGCCAATTGGCGGGCCAGCCATGACCCCCTTCGTGGCACTGGATGCCGTGGCGCTGCCGATCGATCGGCCGAACTTCGACACGGACCAGATCATCCCGGCGCGCTTCCTCAGCCGCGATCGCGCGCTGGGCCTGGCCGAGTGCCTGTTCCGCGACGTACGCTTCAACGCCGACGGGACGGAAAAGCCGGAGTTTCCGCTGAACCAGGACCCGTTCCGCCCGGCGGAGATCGTGGTCGGCGAGAAGAATTTCGGCTGCGGCTCGTCGCGCGAGAACGCGGTCTGGGCGCTCCACGACTATGGCTTCCGCGCCGCGATCGCGCCCAGCTTCGGCGACATCTTCCGGAACAACAGCATCAAGAACGGCATGCTGCCGGTGGTCCTGCCGGCCGACATCGTCGCGGGCCTGATCGAACAGCTGCAAGCCGATCCGGGTGCCCGCGTCCAGATCGACCTGCCCAGCCAGACCGTGACCCTGCCCGACGGGTCGACCCACGGGTTCGAGATCGATCCGTTCGCCAAGCATTGCCTGCTGAACGGAGTCGATGAAATGGCCTTCACCCTCTCGCAAATCGACGAGATCGTCGCCTTCGAGAACCGGTACGGCCGCGAGAACACTTAGTCCTGGAGACGTCTCTCATGAAGATCGCAGTGCTGGCCGGCGACGGCATCGGCCCCGAGGTAACGGCGCAATCGGTGAAGGTGCTGCGTGCCATCGCCAGCAATCGGTTCGAGCTGGAGATGGAGGATGCGCCGATCGGCCAGGCCGGTGTCGATGCCGCGGGCGTGCCCCTGCCGGACGAAACCCTGGCGATTGCCTCCAAGTCGGACGCCATTCTGTTCGGCTCGGTCGGCGGGCCGACCGACGAGATCCCCGACCGCAAGAAGCGGCCGGGCGCCGGCCTGTTGAAGCTGCGCAAGACCCTGTCGCTCTATGCCAATTTCCGCCCCGCCGTGCTGTTCCCGGAGCTGATCGGTGCGTCCACGCTCCGGCCGGAGATCGTCGAGGGCGTCGATATGATGATCCTGCGCGAGCTCAATGGGGACCTCTATTTCGGCGAGCCGCGCGGCGTCCATGTCGAGAATGGCAAGCGCGTCGGCATCAATACCATGCGCTATACCGAGGACGAGATCGCCCGCATCGCCCATGTCGGGTTCAAGACCGCGCAGAAGCGGCGGCACAAGCTCTGCTCGGTCGACAAGTCCAACGTGCTGGAGACCATGCAGCTGTGGCGCGAGGTCGTGATCGAGGTCAGCAAGCACTATCCCGACGTCGAGCTCAGCCATCTCTATATCGACGCCGCCTCGATGATGCTGATCCGCAATCCGCGGATGTTCGACGTGATCGTCACCGGCAACGTGTTCGGCGACATCCTCAGCGACGCCGCCGCCATGTTGACCGGCTCGATCGGCATGCTGCCGTCGGCCTCGATGGGCGAAGGCACATTGGGATTGTTCGAGCCGGTCCATGGCTCGGCCCCCGATATCGCCGGCAAGGACATCGCCAATCCGTTGGCGTCGATCCTGTCGTCGGCCATGCTGCTGCGCTATTCGCTGAATCGGCCGGAAGAGGCCGACCGCATCGAAAAGGCTGTCCGCTCGGTGCTGGCCGCAGGCTATCGCACCGCCGACATCTACCAGGAAGGCACCAGGAAAGTCGGCACGATCGAAATGGGCGAAGCGGTCGTGGCGGCGCTGGAACACTAAGCCCGGTCGCTCCTTACTATCCGTCATGGCCGGGCTTGACCCGGCCATCCACGCATCTCCGCCTCTCCATAGTCTGAGATGCAGGAGCTTTGCTGAACCACGTGGATGCCCGGGTCACGCCCGGGCATGACGATTTTAGAGGGTATATCCGCCTATTAGCCCTTCCCTCGCCCGCGACTGATATATTAATATGTCGGCCGTCATGATCGCCCAGCCCCGCGCCCGCACGACCCTGTCCGAGCACGCGTACGATACGCTGCGCGCGATGATCGTGCGGGGCGAGATGCCGCCGGGCACGCGCCTGTCGGAGCCGGAACTGACCTTGCGGCTGTCGATCGGACGCACGCCGCTCCGCGAGGCGCTGCTGCGCCTGGCCCAGGACAGGCTGGTCGCGATCTATCCCCAATCCGGCAGTTTCGTCACCGAGATCAGCCTGACCCAGCTCGAGGAAGCGCAGTTCGTGCGCGAGCGGCTGGAATGCGGCATTATCCGGCGGGTCGCGGCCCGGGCGGACCGGCGCGCGCGCTCCGGTCTGCGCCAATTGCTGCAGCGGCAGGAACAGGCCGCCGGCGAGGATGATGCCGAGCAGTTCCATGAATTGGACGAGGCGCTGCACGAGAGTTTCTGCGTGATCGCCGGATGGCCCGACGTCTGGCGGCTGATCCATCGCAGCAAGGTCCATATGGACCGGGTCCGGCGCCTGAGCCTGCCGCTGGATGGCCATATGCCGCTGCTGATCGAACAGCATCGCACCATCGTCGATGCCGTGGTCGACCAGAATGCGGACGGCGCCGAGGCCGCCATGCGGGGGCATCTACGCGAAGTTTTTTCGACGATCAGCCTGTTGCGGCTGGACACAAATCACGAGGCGCCGATGATCCGAGCAACGGCGCCCGATCTTTCGAAGGAGTTATAGGCTTGGAACAGACATGGCGGTGGTTCGGTCCCGAGGACGCGATCACTCTCCCCCAGATCCGCCAGACCGGCGCCACCGGCATCGTGACGGCGCTGCACCACATCCCCTATGGCGTGGTCTGGAGCCTGGACGAGATCCGGAAGCGCAAGGACATGATCGAAGCCGCGGGCCTACGCTGGAGCGTGGTCGAAAGCGTGCCGGTCGCCGAACCGATCAAGCTCGGCGCCGGCGATCTCAAGCCGCTCTATGAAAACTATCGCCAGACCCTGCGCAACCTCGCCGCCTGCGACGTGCGTACCGTCTGCTACAACTTCATGCCGATCCTGGACTGGACCCGCACCCAGCTCTCCTATCCGCTGGCGACCGGCGGCTCGGCTTTGCGCTTCAACGCGTTCGAATATGCCGCGTTCGATTGCTACATGCTGGAGCGTCCCGGTGCCGAGGCCGAGCATGCGCCGGAGGTGCTGGCCAAGGCGCGCGCCTGGTTCGATGCCGCGTCCGAGGCCGACAAGGACAAGCTCTTGGCCTGCATCATGTCGGGCCTGCCCGGCGCCTATGATCGCTATGACGTGCCCGGCCTGAAGCGCGTGCTGGAGACCTATGGCGATGTCACCGTCGCCGATCTGCGCGCCAATTTCGCCCGGTTCCTGAAGGAAGTGATCCCGACTGCGGAAGAGGTCGGCGTGCGCCTGTGCGTGCATCCGGACGATCCGCCGCGCCCGATCTTCGGCCTGCCGCGCATCGTGTCGACCGAGGAGGATATCGGTTTCATCCTGGGGGCGGTCGACAGCTTCAGCAACGGGCTCACGCTCTGCACCGGCTCGCTCGGCGCCGGCCCCACCAACGACCTGCCGAAGATCGCCAAGCGCTTCGCCGGCCGCATCCATTTCGCTCATCTCAGGAATGTCGCGAAGGAGCCCGACGGCTCGTTCATGGAAGCCGACCACCTGGGCGGCGACGTCGACATGGTCGCGGTCGTGACCGAACTCCTGGAAGAACAGAAGCGTCGCCAGGACGCGAACGGCGCCGATTGGCGCATCCCGTTCCGGCCCGACCATGGCCATGAGCTGCTGGACGATATCGGCCGCAAGACCCATCCGGGCTATCCGCTGGTCGGGCGCTTGCGCGGGTTGGCCGAGATCCGCGGCGTCATGACGGCGGTCGCGGCCATGAAGAAGCTTCCGATCTAGGGACGCTTGCGGTTAGCCTGGACGGCAGTGCCCTTCCGCGCTGCCGTCCAGGCCATCCCGCTGATGAACCTCCGCATCGATATCCTGACGCTGCAACTGTTCGTCGCCATCGTCGAAGAGCAGAGCATCGCCAAGGCCGCCGAGAAGAAGCATATCGCCGTGTCGGCGGTCAGCCGGCGCATCTCCGACATGGAGGAGATGCTGCAGGTCGAACTGCTGTACCGCCATTCCAAGGGCATCGAGCCGACCTCGGCCGGCTATGCGCTGCTGGAACATGCCCGCATCGTGCTGGGCAATCTCAACCATCTCGAGACCGAACTGGTGGGTTACCGCCAGGGCACGCGCGGCCATATCCGCCTGTTCGTCAATAAATCCGCGATCCTGGAATCGCTGGCCCAGGAGCTGGGACAGTTCCTGGTGCTGCATCCGATGATCCGGGTCGACCTCGATGAAAGCATCAGCCCGCAGATCATCCAGGCGGTGATGGAGAACCGGGCCGACCTCGGCATCTTCGGCGGCAATATCCTGGCGCCCGACCTGCAGGTGTTTCCCTATCGCCGGGACCGGCTGGTGACGATCCTGCCGGCCGACCATCCGCTCGCCACCCGGCCGACCGTGATGTTCACGGACCTGATCGATCTGGAATTCATCAGCCTGGAAAAGGGCAGCTCGATCGACACGCTCTGCGTCAAGGCGGCGGCCGAGCTTGGCCGGCAACTGAAACTGCGCATCCGGGTCAGCGGCTTCGACGCGCTGTTCCATCTGGTCCAGGCGCGCATGGGCGTCGGCGTCGTGCCGCTGGAGATCACCGGCGGCCGCTTGGACCTGGGCGACTTGGTCGCAGTCCCCTTGGCCGAACCCTGGGCGCATCGCACGCTGATGTTGGCCGTGCGCGACCGCGCCTCGCTGCCGCCCGCGACGCGGCTGCTGGTCGATCATCTTCTTGGCCCTGACATCGCGAAAATTTGACCACGCCATCGTCAGCGGCGATGGCTCTTTGCCGAACCGCGACTGTGAGCGCGGCCCGGCTTTGGCGTTATAGTCCAGATCATTAAAAGACGTTCGGCGACAGATCGGCGGCTCCGGGGCCTAGAGGCCCCGCGAAGCAAAGTCCGACGAACCGGGAGGAACATGATGGCGATGATCTTGACCAGACGCGCGATGATTTGCGTTGCAGGTGCCGGTGGGCTCTCGCTCGCCTTCCGCCCCGCCCGCGCGGCCGATCTCAAACCCGGACGGGTGATCTATCCGACCGCCGAAGTCGCCTATATGTCCCAATATGTCGCCGACCGTCAGGGCTTCTTCAAGGACGCCGGGCTCGACTGCAAGCTGATCCAGGGCGGCAGCGGCGTGAAGATGCGCGAGATCGTGGCGTCGGGCCAGGGCGACATTGGCATCGGCGACATGTCGCATCCGATGCAGCTCACCAACCACGGCCGCACCGCCAAGATCCTGATGCCGGTCGACATCCGCAATGCCAGCGTCGTGTTCATGATCAACAAGCAGCTGGCCGACAGCGGCATCACCAACCTGCAGCAGTTCGCGGCCTCCAAGCGGCCGGACGGCCACAAGCCGATCATCGGCGTGTCGTCGCTGGGCGGCACCAACCATGTCTGGGCCTCCTACTACATGGAGGTGATGAAGCTCGACGATCAGGTCACCTGGGTCGGCGTCGGCGATGTCGAGAGCATGCTGGGCTCCTTGAAGACCCGGCAGATCGACGTGCTGGTCAATTCCTACGCGCTCTTGCACACGGCCGAGGAAAATGGCTGGGGCGGGTTGCTGTTCGACGGCTCGGGCGAGGCAAACTGGAACCAGTATATCGGCGGCAAGGTCCCGGCGACCGGGCACTTCAGCCTGGCGTCCACGATCGACCAGGACAAGCCCAAGATGCAGGCGTTCGTGACCGCGCTGTGGCGCGCCACGCAATGGATCAAGTCCCATTCGGTCGAGGAACTGTACGATACGGCCGAACCGTTCCTCGGCAGTACGTCGCGCACCGGCACGTCCGCCGACATCAAGTCGATGAAGGATCTGTTCGACTATACCGGCGAGATCGACAAGGCCGCCTACGAACGCGGCTCCAAGGTCTGGTTCCGCGAGATCACCGGGATCAAGCCGATCGCCATGAGTGACATCATCGATTCGAGCTTCGTCCTGGCGGCGAAGCAAGCCCATCCGGCCGGCTGAGACCGAGGTGAGCGGGACGGCAGCGGCGGAGACGCGGGTCGAAGTTCGCGAGTTGGGCAAGTCGTTCCGGTTGAACGGTGCCGTGCTGGAGGCGGTGAAAGGCGTATCCTTCGACATTGCCAAGGGCGAGTTCGTGGCGTTGCTCGGCCCCTCGGGGTCGGGCAAGAGCACGGTGCTCAATATGATCGCCACCCTGCTGAAGCCGACGGCGGGCCATATCCTGATCGATGGCGTGCCGACGGTGCCGAACAAGGCCAGCCGCCAGGTCGGCTATGTCTTTCAGAAGGACACGTTGTTTCCCTGGCGGACCATCGCCGACAATATCGGCTATGGCCTGGAACTGTCGGGGATCGGCAAGGCCGAGCGGGCCCAGCGGGTCCAGGCCTGCATCGAACAGGCGGGCCTGCAGGGCTTCGCCGACGTCTATCCGTCCTCGCTGTCCGGCGGCATGCGCCAGCGCGCCGCCCTCATGCGCACGCTGATCATGGAACCGCAGATCCTGCTGATGGACGAGCCGTTCGGCGCGCTCGACACCCACACCAAGATCGACATGCATGAAGTGCTGCTGAAGATCTGGGAGCGGGAGAAGCAGACGGTGCTGTTCGTGACCCATGATCTGAGCGAGGCGCTGACGCTCGCCGACCGGATCATCATGTTTTCCGCCCGTCCCGGCCGCATCAAGGAAATGTTCGAGGTCGACCTGCCGCGCCCGCGCGATGCGGTGGCGCTGCGCGAAACGCCGCGCTATGCGGAACTCTTCACCCATATCTGGCACTCGCTGGGCGAGGAATTCATCAAGGACCGCGCGCCATGATGGGCCGCGCGCCGACGACGGTCTTCTGGCAGGTGCTGATCTGCGTTGCCGTGCTGGCGCTGTGGCAATGGGGTTTCGACCTGCACGGCAAGTTCCCCTCGATCGTGCCCGACCTGCTCGATCCCTATTTCGTCTCGAAGCCGACCGAAATCGTCGACCAGTTCCTGGTGCTGGGCTGCTTCAAGACCGGCCTCGGCCATTGGAACGGCTGGAGCAACGGCGATTTCGGCCGCTGCATGGTCAAGTTCGACAATAACCTGTGGTTCGCGACCTGGGTCACGCTCAAGAACACGTTCTTCGGCTTCCTGAGCGGGGTGTCGAGCGGCTTTGTGCTGGGCCTGATCCTGGGTCGCTCCGACCGGCTGAGTGCCATCTTTCAGCCCTTCATCACCGCCGTGAACTCGATCCCGCGTATTGCATTGGCGCCGATCATCGTGTTGGCCTTCGGCATCGGCGACAGTTCCAAGATCGTGACCTCCTGGATCGTCGTGGTGTTCCTGGTGTTCTACAACACCTTCGCCGGCGCCCGCTCGGTCGATGAAGGTTATATCAACGCCGCCCGCCTGCTGGGGGCGAGCGAATGGCAGATCACGCGCAGCGTCGTGATCCCGTCGACCATGGCCTGGGTGTTCGCCTCGCTGACGCCGGCGATCTCGTTCGCACTGATCGGCGTCATCGTCGGCGAGTTCATCGGCGCCGAGCACGGCATCGGCCGGCTGATCATCGAGTCCGAGGCGCGCGGCGAGGCGTCGGGCATGATGGTCGCCGTCATCATTCTGATGATCGTCGGCGTTATCCTGTCGGCGCTGATCTGGCGGCTACAGGTCTATCTGCTGCGCTGGCAGCAGCAGCGGGCACAATAGGACGAGGCAATCATGGATCTGAACCTATCCGGCAAGCGCGTGCTGATCACGGGAGCGTCCAAGGGCATCGGCAAGGCCACGGCGCTGCTGCTGGCCGAAGAAGGCTGCGATCTGGTGCTGGTCGCCCGCGACCCGGCCAACCTCGCCGCCGCGGCCGACGCGGTGCGCGCCCGCCGCCAGGTCTCGGTCCGGACCATCCCGGCCGATCTGTCGAGCCAGGCCGAGGTCGAGCGGGTCGCCGGCGAGGCGGGCCCGCTCGACGTGCTTGTCAACAACGCCGGCGCCATTCCGCCCGGCAACCTGCTGGCCGTCGACAATGACAAATGGCGCGCGGCCTGGGACCTCAAGATCTTCGGCTTCATCAGCCTGACCCGCGCGCTCTACGCGAATCTGAAGGAACGCCAGGGCACGGTGATCAACATCATCGGTGCCGCCGCGGAAACCCTCGACCCGAATTATATCGCGGGCGTCGTCGGCAATGCCGGCCTGGTCGCCTTCACCAAATCGCTGGCGCGTTCGGCCAAGGCAGATGGGATGCGTATCGTCGGCATCAGTCCGGGCCCGGTCGCGACCGACCGGATCGAGATGCTGCTGCGCGCCCGGGCCGCCCGCGAGTTCGGCGACGAGACCCGCTGGCAGGACTTCTACAAGCCCATGGCCTTCGGCCGCCCGGCCCATCCGGAAGAGATCGCCAATGCGGTGGCGTTCCTGGCGTCGAACCGCTCGGGCTATACCGCGGGCACTGTCCTGACGATCGACGGGGCCCTGGATTAGGCCTGCGGATCATGCCGCGCCGTCATACGGCACCTGCGCGGCGGCTGCTGAGTTTCGGTTCTTTTCCGAAGATCGCCGGGTGTAGGCTGCTGCCGAAATAGTTGGCAAAGCAGCATTTTCATGATCGAGGAATTTCGACAGTCTCTGAACAATCCGAATCTGATCCAGCTGTTCGATCATTGGATGCGGTGGCGCGGCGCCCGCCCGATGCCGCGATGGCGCGACATCGTGCCCGAGGAAATCCCCAAATTGCTGTCGAACGTCTGGGCTTGGCGCATCGACGGGAACGGCGACGCCCGCATGCGGCTCGCCGGCGAGCAGATCGCCAACATGGTCAGGGTGACGGTCAGAGGCAAGACGCTGGCCGATCTCTACCCGGCGGCCTACGCCCAGGAGATCCGGGAAGAGTTCGCGGCCGTGCTCGGCGGACCGGCCTGCTGCCATGCCATCGGCGCGCTCGACTATGCCGGCACCGACGCCGGCACCGGCCAGCGGCTATGCCTGCCCTATGGTGACGAGGACGGCAGCAATCAGGGCATTCTCGGCATTTCCTATCATCCCGGCGTGGCACAGATCTACGAGACCGCCGCGACATTCTCGAAGCTGACCGGGACCAAGCGCTTCCTGCCGCTCAGTCTCGGATAGGCCGCGACGCTGAACGGAGCCAGCAGGCGCGCGACGGCGATGACGCTCAAAGCGTGTCCGAACCAACCATGAAGTCGAAATCGCAGCCTTGGTCCGCCTGCAGGATGCTCTTGTAGAACAGCCGGGCGTAACCGCGCCGGGTCCATTCCGGCGGCACAGGTGCCGGCAGAGCCGCGCGGCGGCGCTCCATTTCAGCGTCGTCGATCAGCAGGTCGATGCGCCGACCGGCCGTGTCCAAGCGGATCATGTCGCCGTTCTGAACGAGCGCCAACGGGCCGCCGACCGCGGATTCCGGCGTGATATGCAGCACGATGGTGCCGAACGCCGTGCCGCTCATGCGCGCGTCCGAAATGCGGACCATGTCCTTGACACCCTGGCGGCCGAGCTTCTTCGGGATCGGCAGATAGCCCGCTTCCGGCATGCCGGGCGCGCCGCGCGGACCGGTGTTGCGCAGCACCAGCACGTCGTCAGGACCGACATCGAGGTCGGGCGCATCGATGCGTGCCGCCATATCCTCGACGGACTCGAACACCACGGCGCGGCCGGTATGGCTGAGCAGCCGAGGCGAGGCCGCCGCGTGCTTGATGAGGGCGCCGCGCGGCGCCAGGTTACCGTAGAGTACGGCCATCGAGCCCTCGGGCTTGATCGGATTCCCGGTCGTGCGGATCACGTCCTGGCCCGGCACGATCTCGGCCTTGGCCGCAATCTCGCGCAGGGTCGTGCCACCGACCGTCATGGCGTCCAGATCCAGGAGATCGCCCAGCTGCATCAGCAGGCGCGGCAACCCGCCGGCATGGTGGAAATGCTCCATGTAATGCTCGCCCGAGGGCTTCAGATCGACCAGCACCGGCACGTCGCGGCCGATCTGGTCGAATTCGGCCAGGTCGAGCCCGTGCTCGGTCCGGTTGGCGATCGCGGTCAGGTGGATCAGGCCATTGGTCGAGCCGCCGATCGCTTGCATGACGATCGCGGCATTGCGGAAAGCGGCGGGCGTCAGGATCTCGCTCGGCCGCGGGCTACCGGAGATCGCCATCTCGGCGGCGCGCTTGCCGCTCGCCTCGGCCAGGCGCACGCGCTCGGCATGGGGGGCCGGGATGGTGGCGCTCATCGGCAGCGACAGGCCGAGCGCTTCCGACACGCAGGCCATGGTGCTGGCCGTGCCCATCACCATGCAGGTGCCGACCGAGGGGGCGAGCCGTTCGTTCACCACCTCGATCTCGGCCGCGTCGATCTCGCCGGCGCGATGGGCACTCCACAGCCGGCGGCAATCGGTGCAGGCGCCCAGCACCTCGCCCTTGTGATGACCGACCACCATCGGGCCGACCGGGATGACGACCGTCGGCAGATCGACGCTGACCGCCCCCATGATCTGGGCCGGCAGCGTTTTGTCGCAGCCGCCGATCACGACGATCGCGTCCATCGGCTGGGCGCGCAGCATCTCCTCCGTATCCATCGCCATCAGGTTGCGCAGATACATCGAGGTCGGGTGCGCGAAGCTTTCGTGGATCGAGATGGTCGGGAACACCATCGGCATGCCGCCGGCCAGCATGACGCCGCGCTTCACCGCCTCGATCAGCACCGGCACGTTGCCGTGGCACGGGTTATAGTCACTGTAGGTATTGGTGATGCCGACGATCGGCCGTTCCAGCGCATCGTCGGAATAGCCCATGGCCTTGATGAACGCCTTACGCAGGAACAGCGAGAAACCCGCATCGCCGTAGCTCGTCAATCCCTTGCGCAATCCCTTTGCCATCCTTGGCCTCCATCACGTCCACCGGTGCCAGCCTACCATAGGTTTGGGCGATATATTGTCAATTATGACTGCGGGATTAGCCCATTTAGCCGCATTTACCCGATAGATTATTGACAATATGCAGTCGCCGTGCGGTGATCCTTCCAACAATAAATCGGGGAGGATGGCATGAGGCTGCAGGGTTTCGGCCGGTTGGCCGTGTTGATCGCGGCGGTTGCCGGCATTGCCGGCCCGGCGCGCGCGGCGGACGCGACACAGATCACGATGTGGAGCAATTGGCCCGACGAGCCGGCCAAGAAGGATTGGGTCGCCGCCCGCGTCCATGATTTCGAGGCCGCGCAGAACCAATGCACGGTCAAGCTCAACTTCATCCCCAAGGCCGACATCTATACCCAGGCCAAATCCGCGGTCCGGACCGGCCAGGCGCCCGACATCTTCTACATGGAGCCAGACGAGCCGGAATTCATGACCGGCGGCTTTCTGGAGCCGCTCGACAGCTATATCGACATGGCCGGCGTCGAGGATTGGGCGAAGCCGGCCTGGACCATGAAGGGCAAGCTCTACGGCCTGCCGGTCGAGGCCTACACGGTCGAGCTCTATTACAACAAGGACTTGGTCAAGAAGGTCGGCGCCGAGGTGCCGGCCTCGTTCCAGCTGACCCAGGCCGGCTTCACCGATCTGGTCAAGAAGGGCGTCGCCGCCGGCATCACGCCCGTGGCCCAAGGTGTGGGCGACCGCCCGTTTCCCGGCGGCCTGGTGCTGTTCGAGGCGCTGCTGCGCAAGCTGGGCTCCGACGACTACGCCAAGCTGTTGAACGGCCAACTGTCGTTCAAAGACCCGCGCGTGGTCGAAGTCATGAACTGGGACAAGGGTCTGATCGATGCCGGTGCCTACCCGAAAAGCTTCTCGACGCTGAAGCTCGGCGAATCCCATTTCTATTTCTACAGCACGCCCGGCGCCCTCACCTTCCCGGACCCGAGCTGGTTCACCGGTCGCGCCTTCGCCGCCCCGGAGGCCGGCGGCATGCCGGCGAATTTCCCGCTCGGCATCATGCAGTTCCCGGCGATGGACGGCGGCAAATGCCCCGAATGCAAGACGCTCGCGATCGGCGGCAGCTTCGTCATCTATTCCAAGAGCAAGAACAAGGAGTGCGCCGGCGCGCTGCTGAAATCGATGGCGACGGTCGAAAACGGCACGAAATGGATGGAACAGGTCTCGCTGCAGACCGGCGTCAAATCCGACAGCAGCAAGATCAAAAGCACCCACGCCGCCTATTTCGCCGAGCTCAACGAACGGGACAAGGGATCGAAATTCTTCTTCGGCACGCCCTTGCTGTATTACCGCGGCAAATGCGCCGAGACCTATGCCCAGGTCATGAACAATGCCTTCCCGGCCGGATTGCTGAGCGTACCGGAGGCGGCTGACAAGATGGACGCGGCCTGCCTGAAGAGCTGACCCAAGGCATGGCCACGGGCGTGAACGAAACGGCGGCGGCGCGCGGAGCAAGCGCGTCGCCGGCCCATTCCCTGGCGGATCCGCGCCGGACGACCTGGGTCGTGCTGATGATCTTCGTGGCGCCGGCCTTGATCGTCTATGGCGCGATGACGGCCTATCCGGCGTTCCGTACGATCTGGGACAGCTTCTTCACCATCGACGGTTCTGACGTCAGCTTCGTCGGCTGGTCCAACTATCGTGACTTGGGCGGCGACGAGACGTTCTGGATCGCGGTCCGCAATACCGCGATCTGGTCTTTTGTCGCACCGATCCTGGACGTCGCGACCGGTCTTCTGTTGGCCGTCGCCCTTTATGCCGGCGTGCCGTTCGCGCGCTTCCTGCGCGTCGCCTGGTTCACGCCGGTGCTCCTGTCCTATGTCGTGGTCGCGATCCTGTGGATGTGGATCTACAACTACGACTGGGGCGTCGTGAATGTGGCGCTGCGCGCCGTCGGCCTGGGCTCGCTGGCATCCTCCTGGCTGGGCTCACCCACTCTGGCGCTGGGGGCGCTGATCGTGACCCATGCCTGGAAATGGGCCGGTTTCAACATGGTGGTATGCCTGGCCGCTATCCATTCTCTGCCCGGCGAAGTGCTGGAAGCGGCCGAGCTCGACAATTGCGGCTGGGGCGCCAAACTGCGCTACATCATCGTGCCGATGCTGCGGCCGACCCTGCTCAACCTCTATATCCTGGCCTTCATCGGCAAGATGAAGATCTTCGACCTGGTCTGGATCATGACCGGCGGCGGACCGCTGTGGGCGACCGAGACCGTCTCGACCTATGTCTATAAGCGCGCCTTCAACTGGAACAGTTTCGACCTGGGCTATCCATCCGCGATCGCGACCGTCTGGTTCTGCGTCGTCTGTGCCGCCGTCGTCATCCTCAACCGCCTGCTGCGCTCTGACGAGCGGCTGGAGTATTGAGATGGCCGCCGTCACCATGCCACGCGGCTTCGGCCGGAGCGCACTCGCCCTCGTCATCGGCATCTACACGATCTACACGGTGGCGCCGTTCCTGTGGCTGGCGACCATGTCGGTCCGGACCACGACCGAGATCAGCTTCAATCATTACGCCTGGCCGCACCCCTTCCATTGGGAGCAATTCCGCATCGCTTGGGTCGATTCGAACTTCGCGACCTATTTCTGGAATTCGACCTGCGTTGTGGTCGGCGCCGTCGCGGTCGTGACCCTGGTCGGGGCTGCTGCCGCCCATGCGCTGGCGCGCTATCGGTTTCCGGGCAACCGGCTGATCTACGCGATCCTTTTTTCCTCGATCATCTTCCCGCCGCAGATCACCCTGATCTCGCTCTACCAGATCCTGGTCGATTACGACCTCTACAACAGCCTGTTCGGGCTGATGCTGGTCTATATCTCGCTGCAGCTGCCGCTGACGATCTATCTGCTGGAGGGCTTCTTCGCCCGCATCCCGCAGGATCTGTTCGATGCCGCCAAGATGGACGGCTATGGCGATATCGAGATCTTCATCCGCATCGTGCTGCCGATCGGCATGCCGGCAATCGCGACCACGCTGATCTTGAACTTCATCCAGCTGTGGAACGAGTTCCTGTTCGCGGTCGTCCTGATCACCGACCCGGAAAAGCGCACCCTGCCGATCGGCATCCGCGCCTTCATGGGCGACCATTTCCAGGACATCGGCATGATCGCGACCGGCGTGATGATCTCGGTCGTGCC
>Ga0302311_10000077_pt1 | contig 116274 bp, 111 predicted proteins | sample III_Palsa_N1_3_FD_200449 | JGI IMG/M metagenome (GOLD analysis project Ga0302311, IMG submission 200449) | Peat permafrost microbial communities from Stordalen Mire near Abisko, Sweden - III_Palsa_N1_3 | ecosystem: Environmental > Terrestrial > Soil > Palsa > Peat permafrost | place: Sweden...
GTCGATCAACAAGAATGTCCGCGTGGACGTCGGCATCGTCGGCGACTTGGCCAATGTGCTGACCGACATGATCGCGGCCTGGAAGTCCGCGCGCCGACGTGACGATGCGACCCTGACCCCCTGGCGCGCGCAGATCGACCAGTGGCGAGCGAAGAAGGGCTTCCGCTATCGCCCCTCCGAGACGATCATAAAGCCGCAGTACGCCATCGAGCGGCTCTACGCCCTGACCCGCGACAAGGACGTCTACATCACCACCGAGGTAGGCCAGCATCAGATGTGGGCGGCGCAGTTCTTCCATTTCGACGAGCCGAACCGCTGGATGACCTCCGGCGGCCTGGGCACCATGGGCTATGGCCTGCCCGCGGCTGTCGGCGTGCAGATCGCCCATCCGAACAGCCTGGTCATCGACATCGCCGGCGAGGCTTCCGTGCAGATGACCATGCAGGAGATGTCGACGGCGGTGCAGTACAACCTGCCGATCAAGATATTCATCCTCAACAACGAGTGGATGGGCATGGTGCGCCAATGGCAGCAGTTGCTGCATGGAGAGCGCTACAGCCACTCCTATTCCGACAGCCTGCCCGACTTCGTGAAGCTGGCCGAGGCCTATGGCGGCGTCGGCATCCATTGCGACCGACCAGACGAGCTGGACGCCAAGATCATGCAGATGATCGAGACACCCAAGCCGGTAATCTTCGACTGCCGCGTGGAGAAGGCCGAGAACTGCTTCCCCATGATCCCGTCGGGCAAGGCCCACAACGAGATGATCCTGGGCGAGGAAGTGCAAGACATTGGCTCGGTGATCGATGACGCCGGGCGCAAGCTCGTCTAATCAGCCAGTCCCAATCGCGCGCCGAGCAAAGCCATGACCATCGAGCCCCCCGCCTCCGCCTATGATATGACCCACGCGGCGGAGAGCGAGCAGCGCGCGACTTTCGCCGTGGTCGTGGACAATGAGCCTGGGGTGCTGCACCGGGTGGTCGGGCTGTTCGCGGCGCGGGGCTATAATATCGAAAGCCTCACCGTGGCCGAAACCGACCACAGCGCCCACACCAGCCGCATCACCATCGTCACCTCGGGCACGCTCGAGGTGCTGGACCAGATCCGGGCTCAGCTGGGGAAGATGGTCTCGGCGCGCGACGTGAGGGACGTGACCCGCGATCCGCTCGGCATCGAACGGGAGTTGGCGCTGGTGAAGGTGCTCGGGACGGGCGCCGACCGGGCCGAGGCCTTGCGCGTCGCCGACATCTTCCGCGCCCGGGTGATCGACACCACCCATGAGAGCTTTGTCTTCGAGCTCACCGGCGCGCCGTCCAAGATCGACAAGTTCGCCGAGCTGATGCGCCCGCTGGGCCTTGTCGAGGTGTCGCGCACCGGCGTGCTGTCGATCTCGCGCGGGGTTATGTAGCTCGATCAGGCGGCGGCTGGCGTTGCCGAGCCGGTCTGGCGCGCATGACGCCGCTCTCCAATCACACGCATGATCGAGAACTGGATCAAAAACAGCCCGACCATGCTGGCGATGCCGAACACCGACATGATCTTGCCCCAGCTCAGTGGATCAAAGGTCACGGCGATGAAGATGTTCAGACCGGCGGTGAAGAACTCCAGTCCGGCCCAGATGTAGCCGAAAAGGATGGCAATATCAGGCGTCCACTCCTGGGCGGCGGGCGGCAGGTAGCGGTTCATCCAGCCGCGTTTGAGCATAAAGACGCCGACCGCCGCGCTGATCACGCTGGGCTTGAGCATGACAAACAGCGGGTTCTTGGTCAGCAGGGTCGCCACGCCGCCGATGATGACCAGCGAGACGCTCAGCCACTGCATGGCGTCGACCTTTTCCTTGCGGACCAGATGCCAGACGATCTGACTGACGCCCAGCGCCATACCCAGGCCGACGGCCAGCGGCACGTTGTGGCTGAATTCCAGCACCACCACGAACAGGATCATCGAGGCCATGTCTTCGGCCAGATATTTCGCGGAATAGAGCAGCTCTTTCATGATCAGCCTCCAGTGACTGAAGCGTTGCGGGTGGCGTGGTCGAACAGGCTCACCAGTTCGGTGGCATAGGCGTCGAGATCGAGATCCGGTTCGACGACCAGTTGTTGCGGCACGGCGTCGACGGCCTCGATGATGGTGGTGACCATCACCGGTATGGAGAAGGGACGAAACTCGCCGTCCCGCTGGCCCCATTCCAGGATTTCCACAAAGCCGTCACGACGTGGCAGCTCGATCGCGGGGTCATAGCGAGGCGCGCCGCCCTCGGTTCGGCCGGCGCGGCTGATGTTGAGGATCGCCAGCGGATAGCTGGGCTTGGCCTTGATGAAGGCGACGCTGGCCTCGATGAAGACGCGCAACGTGGTCGCGGCGTCCGGCTGATTTTGAATGCGCGGCCGCATGAAGGCTTCGCCCGTTGCGAAGACATGCGCCGCGACTGCCCGGATCAAATCGTCCTTGCCGGCGAAATAGTAGGAAATGACCCCGGTGCTGACCCCAGCCCGTTTGGCGATCTGCGCCAGCGACGCTTGGGCGAATCCGAGCTCGGCTATGGCCTCTACTGCGCAGTCGATGATCTGCGCGCGACGGGCGGTTTCAATGAAGCTCTGCCGGCCCTGATCGGCCGCGCCCTGCTCGCTCGTCTTGAAATTTGATCGCATGATCAGTTTTTAGCACGGCCGTACAAAACCGCAAGCGCGATCAATCGGACGCACTTTCGCATCCGTTCTTCAATTGGCGATCAATCGCGCCTATATTGGGGGCGTCGGGCAACCGACTATGGAGATAAACGCGCACGTCATAAGCGGACTGGACCCGGGTGCGATTCCCGGCGGCTCCACCAAATTCTCCCGCGTTATCGGCGGGTTGTCATGGGGCCGATCAGCATCGACAGACGTCTAAAGGTGTTGCTTTCTCTCGGCTTGGCCCACCGTTTCGGGCTTTAATCTAAATGCGAACGATAACTTCGCTCAAGAGTACGCTCTCGCCGCGTAATGCGGTGCGATTGAACTCGACCTTAAAGTCCTAGTGTCTTAGCAGCGCTAGGCGGGGCCCCGGGGGCGCCTGGCAACAGAAGCCCCCGACTTTCCTCATATGTGCGGGCGCCCCCTTCTTTTCGTAAGGACGCGGCGCCTGGCAACAGAAGCCCCCGATTTTCCTCATATGTGCGGGCCCCCCTTCTTTTCGTAAGGGTGCGGCGCCTGGCGCAAGGCCTGGGGAGCGCCGCCGCTGGGCTGGCGGGAAATTTCACCCACCCGTCCCTTCCCCACCCATCTCCGCTTGCACCCATCCTCCGTCGCGTTAGGTTCGCTGCTCGCTCATTTGGAAGACCCGCTCGCCATGACACAGCTTCCGCCGGAAGACCTCATGCACTACGACGCCCTGATCCAGGACGCGTTGCGGGGGGTGGTGAAGGCGGCCTTGAAGCGGGCAGCCTCGCCCGAAGGCCTGCCAGGCGCGCACCATTTCTACATCACCTTCAAGACCCACGCCCCCGGCGTGTCGGGTCCGCCGGACATCCTGGCCAAGTACCCCGAGGAAATGACCATCGTCCTGCAGCACCAGTTCTGGGATCTGGCGCCGGGCGAAACCTTCTTCCAGCTGACCCTGCAGTTCGGTGGCCAGCCCAAGAACCTGTCGATTCCCTATGCCGCCGTGACGCGGTTCGACGATCCCAGCGTGCCATTCAACCTGCAATTCCAGGTTCCCGAGATTAAACCCGAGCCCGTCGTGGAAACGCTCCCCCCGATCAAGGCCGACCCGTCCACCGACGAGCCAAAGGTCGTCTCGCTGGACCAATTCAGGAAAAAATAGATTTGACAGACGTCGCCGCCGACAAACCCGCCGCCACCGACGAGGAGTTGCTGGCGCGGTTCCTGAGAACCAAGAACCAGCCCACCGGCTCGCAAACCCTGGGCTTCCGCATGCTCAAGGTCGACCAGTCGAACAAGACCGTCGAGGTGGCGTTCGACGCCCGCGCCGAGCTGCTTTGCAATCCAATGGGCCAAATCCAGGGCGGCTACCTCTGCGCCATGCTGGACGAATGCATGTCCGTCGCCTGCATGGTGGCCTCCGGCATGACCGCGGTGGCGCCAACGCTGGAAATGAAGACCAGCTTCCTGAGGCCCGGCATGCCCGGCGAGCTACGCGGGGTCGGCCGGGTGATTCGCTGGGGCAAGACCATCGCCTTCACCGAGGGCGAGCTCTATGGCGCCGACGGTCGGCTTTTGGCCAAGGCCACGGGAACGGCCCAGCCGGTTCCCTTCACCAACTATAAGAAGTAGCCGCCGATGGGCTGGCGAACCCGGATCCTGTCCCTAGGGCTGGCTCTCGCGGTTAGCCTGCTCGGCGCGCCCATGGCTCTTGCCGGCGGCGCCTTCTCCGACTGGGCCGCGATCGTGGTCGCCGGCGACTGGCATGCCCATTCCGGCGAGCCCTCCGAAGTGTTCGACAACGCCCGGCGCGACCTGACCAAGGCCTTCATCGGCATTGGCTTCTCCCCTGAAAACACCAGCCAGTTCTCCGTCCGGCCTTCACGCTATCCCTCGGAGGGAGCGCTCAGGTCAGCGCCCTACCCGGTGACGAACAAATTGAAAGAGCTGACTCAGAAGGCCACCGGGGGCTGCCTGATCTATTTCACCTCCCATGGCGCGCCGGAGGGCGTCGTCGTCGATCAGGACATCTGGAGCCCCGTTCCTGTCGGCCAGCTGATCGATTCGACCTGCGGCGATCGTCCGACAGTCGTGGTGATCTCGGCGTGTTTCTCGGGCGTCTTCGTTCCGGCGCTGGAGGGGCCAAATCGCATGATCCTGACGGCGGCGCGGCAGGACAGAACCTCGTTCGGCTGCGGCCAGGCCGATCGCTACACCTATTTCGACGGCTGCTTTCTGCAGAGCCTGCCACAATCGCACGATTTTACGGCCCTGGCCTGGGCGACGCGGGCCTGTGTGGGCCGGCTGGAGGTGAAAACCCACGCCTCGCCGCCGTCCGAGCCGCAGATTTCCATCGGACCCCTGCTTCGCCCGATGCTGCCGTTGCTCACCTTCGATTCGCCGCCGGCGCGCGCATTGGCTTCCGCAAAGTCAGCCTCCGGTCCTTAGAGGTCACAGCGTCGCTTTCGCGTCGGGATGAGGCGCCCTATTAGGAGCCCTGAGGGAGCCTTTGATGCGACTGTTGGCGAAAATCGCGCTGGTGACGGCGCTGGCCGCCGCCGTGGGCGGCGGCGCGAGCCTGGTCCTGGCTCAGGCGCCGGCTACCATGAACGCGGCCGCGCCGAGCGCGCCGGCCAGTCCCGGCGCGCGGCTGGCGCCCGGCGCGCCGATCCCAGCAGCCGAACTGGAGGCCTTCGTCGACGGCGTGGTCCGCTCCAGTATGGCCGATCAACATATCGCCGGCGCCGCGGTCTCTGTGGTCCAGAACGGCCAGGTCGTTCTGAAGAAGGGCTATGGCTTCTCCAAGATGGATCCCGCCACGCCGGTCGATCCTGACAAGACCCTGTTCCGCCTCGCGTCGATCTCCAAGACCTTCACCTGGATTACGGTGATGAAGGAGTCAGAGGCCGGCCACATCCGCCTGACCGCGCCGGTCAACCTCTACCTGCCGGAAGCAGTGCAGGTGCGGGATCAGGGCTTCAAGCGCCCCGTGCTGGTGCGCGATCTGATGACCCATACGCCTGGCTTCGAAGACCGCGCCCTGGGGCAGCTGTTCGAGGAAGACCCCGCCCGCGTGCGGCCCCTGGTCGACTATCTGCGCGAGGAACGGCCAAGACGGGTGCGGGACCCGGGCGAGACGCCGGTCTATTCCAACTATGGCGCGGCCCTGGCCGGCGAGGCGGTGTCCTACGTCAGCGGTCATCGCTACCAGGACATCGTCGAGAATGAGATCATCAAACCCCTGGGCCTGAGCCACACGACCTTCCGCGAACCCTACCCTGCCCGTAGCGATCTGGCCGCGCCGATGCCCGCTGATCTGGCGGGCGCCGTCTCCACCGGCTACCGCTGGGCCGGCGGCAGCTTTCGGCCTCAAACTTTTGAATATGCGACACAAGTCGCCCCCGCCGCCGCCCTGTCCTCCACCGCGGGCGACATGGCCCGCTATATGGAGATGATCCTGGCGGGCGGCCAACTGGACGGCCAGACGATCTATGACGCCGACACCGCCAAGGGCTTTCGCACCACCCTGCAATCGGTGGCGCCTGGCGTGAATGGCTTCGACGACGGCTTCATGGAGTTCTCCCTGCCCGGCGGGTTCCAAGGCCAGGGTCACAACGGCGACACTCTGTGGTTCCACTCCAGCCTGGTGACAGTTCCCCAGCTTGGCCTCGGGATCTTCGTCACCACAAACACCGACACCGGCGATCGGCTCGCCGCGGAACTGCCTAAACGTATCGTCGGCCAATTCTATGGCCCTCCGGGCGACCTGCCGCGACCGGGCGTGCCGACCCTGGTGGACGACCGCGCGACCTATGAGGGGACCTACCTCAACGATCGCCGAGCCTACAGCGGCCTGGAAAAGTTCGTACTGATGCTGGTCAGCGAGGCCAAGGTCCGGGTGACCAAGGATGGCCGGCTTCTGACCTTTGGCGGGCGCGGCGCGGAGTCGCGAGCCTGGGTTCCCGACGGGGCGCCCGGGCAGTTCAAGGAAGTCTCCGGCCCCGCCACCATGGCGTTCGACATTCAGGACGGACGCGCCATGCGCTGGTTTCCGCCCTCGGGAACTACGGCGTTCGAGCGGATCGGCATCCTGGAGCGCCTGGGCACGCTCGAACTCTTAGCCGCCCTGACGGCCGTGGCCTCCATAGTCACGCTAGCGGGCCACTTCTTCCGCGACCGCCAGACTCGCCAGACCGCCACCCAGGGGCGCGCGAGCCTGGTCCAGTCCACCATCGCCGTGCTTTGGTTGATCGCCATGATCACCGGCGGCGCCTGGGGCCTGGGCGCTGGCGACGTGGGCAAGGTGATGTACGAATTCCCCAGTCCCTTACTGCTGATCGCCTCCGCCTGCGCTCTGGTAGCCGCCCTGCTGACGCTTCTGACCGTAGGCATGTCGCCGGTAGTTTGGCGCGGCGGACGGCGGGTCGACAGCTGGACCGCGGGCCGCAAGCTCCGGTTCACGGCGACCACGGCGATCTTCACCGCCTTCGCCTTCATCCTGATGTGGTGGGGCGCGCTCGAGCCCTGGAGCCGTTAGGCGCCTATCCGCGTCACACGCACCTTGATGCGTTCCCGCTCGCCTGCGACTCGCTCGACCAGCAGGCGGGCCACCTGGGCGTCATCGTGGAAGGTGTAGCCCTTGATCGCGTCGAGGATCGCCTTGGCCAGGTTGTCGAGATCCAGCCAGGGCGGGTCACCGACATACTCCATGATGATCTCCACGGAGAAATCGCCCCAGGCCGGCCTCGCCCCGCGCCACTCCTTGCGAAAAAACTCGTAAATCAAGGGCTTATAATATTTCGCCTGGCTCGTAAGACCATCGACGGTGATCTCGAACGCCCCGTCCGCCTCGCGCGCGCGCACCTTGCCGAGGCCCGTCCACATTTCGTTCACAGTTGATTCGCCCCACACGCTTGCGTGGTGTCAAGCGTCATGGTTAAGCGTCGTAAGAGGGTAAGACCGTAAGACAAAGGGACCCGCGCCGTGGCTATTCTGCTGTCCAAACTAACCTCCAAGGCTCAGACGGTCATCCCCCGCGAAATCCGCGCGCGGCTGGACCTGAAACCAGGCGACGTGGTCCGCTATCGTCACACGGACGCTGGCATCGTCATCGACAAGCTGCCGCCGCAAACCGACGAAGACGCCCTGGCCTCCTTCTCCGAATGGGCTTCTTCGGCGGACGACCGGGCCTACGCCGATCTATGACCGCGCAATTCCGGCCCTTTGACGTCGTCGCCGTCGCTGTTGGCGAGGGATCGAGCGTTCGCCGCCGCCCCGCTCTGGTGGTGTCAAACCCCGACTTCGAAAACGCCACCGGCCTGATCTGGGTGGCGATGATCACCACCCCCGACCATGAGCGCCGGTTCGGCGACATCCCGATCGGCGATCAGGTCGCCGCCGGCCTGCCCGCCCCCTCGGTGATCCGCGCCTCCAAACTGGCGACCTTGCCGATCGGCAAGATCAAGCGCCGCCTCGGCAGCCTGACCGAAACCGACCGCGCTGGCGCCCGAGTGGCGCTCAGAGCTTCCGCAGCCTTCGTCTAGGCCATGCATACCGGAGCCTGCCTCTGCGGCGCGGTGCGTTTCGAGGTGTCAACCGAACTGGCGCCGCCCGACGCCTGCCACTGCTCGCAATGCCGCAAACAATCGGGACATTTCTGGGTTTCCACCGAGGTCCCGCGAGAGGCGCTGACCCTCCACGGCGAAGAGCGCCTCACCTGGTTCACCGCGTCGGATAAGGCCCGGCGCGGCTTCTGCGCCACCTGCGGGTCATTCCTGTTCTGGGACCCTATCGGCCGGGGCAAGATCGGCATCGCCATGGGCGCCTTCGATGCGCCGACCAACACCAAGCTGGCCCTGCACATCTTCGTCGCCGACAAGGGCGACTACTACGACATCACCGACGGGCTGCCGCAAAACCCGCAGTAGGCGCGCAGGCTGTCGCCGCGCCTTGATACCCACCCTCCCCGTGCTAAACCGCCCCGGCAACAAATCGGGACTTAGCCTATGGCCGCCACGCGCACCGAAACCGACACCTTCGGCCCCATCGAGGTCGACGCCTCCCGCTATTGGGGCGCGCAGTCGCAGCGCAGCATCGGCAATTTCAAGATCGGCTGGGAGAAGCAGCCCAAGCCGGTGATCCGGGCGCTGGGGATCATCAAGCGCGCCGCCGCCGAAGCCAATATGGCCCTGGGCCGGCTGGACCCGAAGATCGGCGCGGCCATCATCGCCGCCGCCCAGGAAGTCATCGACGGCAAGCTGGACGATCACTTCCCGCTGGTGGTCTGGCAGACCGGGTCCGGCACCCAGTCGAACATGAACGCCAACGAGGTGATCTCGAACCGGGCGATCGAGATGCTGGGCGGCGAGATGGGCTCCAAGAAGCCGGTCCACCCCAACGACCATGTCAACATGAGCCAGTCGTCCAACGACACCTACCCCACCGCCATGCACGTGGCGGCGGCCGAGCAGGCCGTGCACGACCTGCTGCCGGCGTTGAACCACCTGCACGAGGCCCTGGTCGCCAAACAGATCGCCTTCAAAGACATCATCAAGATCGGCCGCACCCACACCCAGGATGCGACCCCCCTGACCCTGGGCCAGGAATTTTCCGGTTATGCCGCCCAGATCGCCAGTTCGATCAAGCGGATCGAGCTGACTCTTCCGGGCGTCTACGAACTGGCGCAAGGCGGCACCGCCGTCGGCACCGGCCTCAACGCCCCGATCGGTTTTGCCGAGAAGGTCGCCGAACAGATCGCCGCCATCACCGGCCTGCCCTTCGTCACCGCCCCCAACAAGTTCGAGGCCCTGGCCGCCCACGACGCCCTGGTGTTCAGCCACGGGGCGCTGAATTCGGCGGCCGCGGCCCTGTTCAAGATCGCCAACGACATCCGCTTCTTAGGCAGCGGCCCGCGCTCGGGCCTCGGCGAACTGGCGCTGCCGGAAAACGAGCCCGGCTCGTCGATCATGCCAGGTAAGGTCAACCCGACCCAGTGCGAAGCCATGACCATGGTCTGCGCCCAGGTGTTCGGCAACCAGACCACCATGACCATCGCCGGCGCTTCGGGTCATTTCGAGCTGAACGTGTTCAACCCGGTGATGGCCTACAACTATCTGCAGTCAGTGCGCCTGTTGGCCGACTCCTCCGTCAGCTTCACCGACCACTGCATCGTCGGCATTGAGGCGCGCACCGACAATATCCAGGCGGCGCTGGAACGCTCGTTGATGCTGGTCACGGCTCTGGCGCCCAAGATCGGCTATGACGCGGCGGCCAAGATCGCCAAGACCGCGCACAAGAACGGCACCACCCTGCGCGACGAAGCGGTGGGCGGCGGCTATGTCACCAACGAGGAATTCGACGAATTGGTGCGACCCGAGAAGATGATCTCGCCGGGCTAGGGCGCGCAGACCGTGGCCGAGCCAATCAACCTCAACCGCGCCCGCAAGGCCAAGGCCCGAGCGCAGGCTGAGACCAAGGCCGCCGCCAATCGGCAGAAGTTCGGCCGCACCAAGGCTGAAAAGCTGAACGATGCGGCGTCGGTGACGCGGCTTGGTCAGACGCTGGACCAGGCACGGCGGGAAAAAGACCCGGACTGAAGGGCGCCCTCCCCGACCTTAGTGTTTGACCTTCCACTCGGCCTTGGCGGCTTCGAGAGTCTTGTTCAGGCGGACCTTGTCGTCCTCGACGCCGTCGATCCAGGTCAGCGGGATCATGTGATGGCGCAGACCCGCGCCGAAGTCGAACTTGGCCAATTCGATATCTGCGCCAAGCACATGGTCCACGCGGCCGACATGACCACCATCCGACGCGACCACTTCCATATGTTCGTGGATTTGAGATAGCTGCATCACGATCACTACTCCCGTTGAAGCGCCCCACGCCACTACGGAGACAACCCATCGAACAGGGAATTGTTTCGCTGAATCTAGACCTTAGACGGCGGCCGCGATCACGATCACGCCATCGTCCAGACCAGCCTCGGCGCCAGGATTCTGAAATCCGGTTGACGCGGCGGACGTCACACGGCCCAGCTAGGGCATGGCGAACCTGCGCAAGCGATCTGTCAATCTGGCTGGCCACGCGACATCCCTTGCGCTGGAGCCGGCGTTCTGGGGAGCCCTGGAGTCTATGGCCAAGGCTCGCGGACTAGCGCTCGCGGCCCTGGTCGGTGAGATCGACGCCAGGCGCGGCGATCAACCCTTGGCGTCCGCCTGCCGGGTCGAGGCCTTGGGATGGGCGATGGGCAAGGCCTGAAGATTGCTGCCGATATTGTTCAGCGCTGTTTGGCTGGCGGTGGGGACCTTGTGGCCAGGCGACACGGTTGGAACACCGGGCCGGTGGCTGGCCAAGGCAAACGCCACGAGCAGCAGAACCGCGGCGATCAGAAGCGCCCAAAGCATGAGGGTGCGCGGGGATGGAATTCTTCCAACCATCGGCTCGACATGTCCTTGCTGGATGTCCTGAGTCATGAACGCTCCTCGTCGTACCCTAGACAAACTGCCCGCGAGCCCCGAGGTTCCGACCGCACATCGTAGACCGAGGTCAAATTCCGGCCGCCGATGTGCTACATTCGTTCTCCTCGCGATTCAGAAGGCTAGTTTTCTTGTCAGACGTCCCCGCCCCCCGCATCAGTGACCTCGCCCGCGCCAGCGCGCCGCCGGTCGCCTACCTGGAGGGCCTCAATCCCGAACAGCGCAAGGCGGTCGAGGCGACCGAGGGGCCAGTCCTGGTGCTGGCGGGCGCAGGCACCGGCAAGACCCGGGTGCTCACCACCCGCCTCGCCCACATCCTGGCCAGCGGCAAGGCCAAGCCCTGGGAGCTGCTGGCGGTCACCTTCACCAACAAGGCGGCGAAGGAGATGCGCCACCGCATCACCGACATCATCGGGCCACAGGCCGAGGGCCTTCGCTGGCTCGGCACCTTCCACTCCGTGGCCGCGCAGATCCTGCGGCGCCATGCCGAGCTGGTGGGTCTGAAGTCCAACTACACCATCATCGACAACGACGATCAGGAGCGGCTGATCAAGCAGCTCCTGGAAGCCGAGAACATCGACACCAAGCGCTGGACGCCGCGCCACATGGCCGGGCTGATCGACCAATGGAAGAACCGTGGCTGGACGCCGGATAAGCTGCCGCCGGCCGAGGGCGCCCATTTCGGCAATAACCAGGGCGCGGGCATCTATCGGATGTATCAGGACCGCCTAAGGGTGCTGAACGCCTGCGATTTCGGCGATCTTCTGCTGCACAACCTGACCCTGTTCATGGGTCATCCGGACGTGCTGGCCGACTACCACGACCGGTTCCGCTATGTATTGGTGGACGAATACCAGGACACCAACGTCGCCCAGTATCTGTGGCTGCGGCTGCTGGCCCAGAAGCGGCAGAATGTCTGCTGTGTCGGCGACGATGACCAGTCGATCTATGGCTGGCGCGGCGCGGAAGTGGACAACATCCTGCGCTTCGAACGGGACTTTCCGGGCGCCGAGGTGGTCCGGCTGGAGCGCAACTACCGCTCCACCGAACACATCCTGGCCGCGGCCTCGGGCCTGATCGCCGCCAACAAGGGCCGGCTGGGCAAGACGCTTTGGACCGAGGCCGCCGGCGGAACCAAGGTGCAGGTGCGCGGCGTCTGGGACGGCGAGGCCGAAAGCCGGATGATCGCCGAGGACATCGAGCGGGCCAAGAAGAGCGGCCGCGCCTTTCGCGACATGGCCATCCTGGTCCGCGCCTCCTTCCAGATGCGGGCGTTCGAAGAGCGGTTCGTGCTGCTGCAGATTCCCTACACGGTGATCGGTGGCCCGCGCTTCTTCGAGCGCGCCGAAATTCGCGACGCCCATGCCTATCTGCGGCTCATCCAGTCGGAAGACGACGATCTGGCCTTCGAGCGGATCGTCAACACGCCCAAGCGCGGCATCGGCGACACCACCGTCTCCAAGCTGCTGCAGATCGCCCGCGCCAATGGCGTGTCCGCCAGCCTGGCCTCACGCGGCCTCGTGAGCACCGACGACCTGGCGGCGCGGACGCGCACCAACCTGTCCAACTTCCTGCGCGACATGGACCGCTGGCGGGCGCTGAGGGAAACCTTGCCGCATCAGCGGCTGCTGGAGACCATCCTGGAGGAGAGCGGCTACACCGACGCCCTGCGGCTCGACAAGGGCCCGACCAGCCAGACGCGATTGGAGAATTTGAAGGAACTGGTCCAGTCCATGGGCGCCTTCGACACCCTGGAAGCCTATCTGGAACACATCGCGCTGGTGATGGACCTCGACCGCGACGCCGGCGATGACGCGGTTCAGATCATGACCCTGCACGGCGCCAAGGGGCTGGAATTTCCGCTGGTCTTCCTGCCGGGCTGGGAGGAAGGCGTCTTCCCGTCCCAGCGCAGCATGGACGAGAAGGGCGAGAAGGGTCTCGAGGAGGAGCGCCGCCTGGCCTATGTCGGCATTACCCGCGCCCGCGAGGACGCCCGGGTCTCCTTCGCCGCCAACCGCCAGGTCTATGGCCGCTGGACCAGCCAGCTGCCGTCACGCTTCGTCGACGAACTGCCGATCGCCAATGTCGAGGCAGGCTCGGAGACTGGCTACTACGGCGGCGGTCCCGGCATGACCGAGCAGCGCAGCCGCTGGGAAGAGACGCCGTCGTTCAAAAGCACCGGCGGCGGCTATGACTCGCCGGGCTGGAAACGCGCTCAGAACCGTGGATCGCTCGGCGGCGGAGGCTCACGCCAAGCGGTGATCGAGGGCGAAGGGCGGCTGGTGGCCGTGTCCGAACCCTCCGCCGGCTCCTACAAACGCGGTGAGCGCGTGTTCCACCAGAAGTTCGGCTACGGCCTGGTGACGGCGGTGGAAGGCAACAAGCTCACCGTCAACTTCGAACATTCGGGCGAGAAGCGGGTGATCGATACATTTGTGGAGCGGGCGTCATAGACAGATCAAGCTCGGCCGGACTTAGCTCACGCAAAGCGGAGCCCTTCAGGTCAGCGGCGACGAACCTACCTGCTTTGAATGCGTCCAGCTCGGCTTGCCCCAGCCCACCGCATTTCGAAGCCTGATCCCACTAGCGTGGAGGCTCGACTTCCAGATCGAGCGAAGCGGCGTCAAGCTATCTTGGATGCGCAGCTCCACCCCAGCCTCTTCAAGCTTGGCAGGCAGGTTGGACAGGCAACTGGCTGAGCTTGGTATGACAGCCGCCCTCGAAACCCACATCCCAACATCGCCCGTATCCTCGAATGTGTGTGGCGGCATGCCATAGCGATGAACGGTCGCCTTGCTTAGCCGTTCGACCCAAGAATGTTCGACAAACGCAACGGCTCTCGCGGCAGTGTCCCCTAGCCAAGCGCGCCTATCCTCCTCAAGTGTGGCTGACGTTGGCCAGACCACTATACGCGGACACTCACGCGGGAAGAGGTAGAGGATGCTGTGCACATCATCGATGGCCCACACGAGCGGCCCGTTTAGCCACTCCTGGCCTTCCGACCGTTCAACCGGAATCCGCACCGGGCGAGGCTCAAAGAGGCCGATGTCGCCGTCATCGCTGAAGTGCCAAAGTCTCATGAAGGCCCATTAGCAGAGCTGGCAGGGAAGGTCCGCTCGAGGCCGAACCTGGTCTTTGCAGTCAGTCCAACAGCGGCCTTTCAACAACGCAAGCATTGGACCCGGCCGTCAACCTTCCGGCAGTTTCGCCCAAATAGCCTCGGCGGACGCTGGCGGGGTTAGGTTGAGGGCTTGGTCAAGCACCTTGGCCAGGTCGTCGGCATCAGCCAGCGTTCGCTGCTCAGTCCGCCCATCCGCCCACCGCGTCGTGAACTTGCGATTGAACAGACTGTAGCGCGCCTCGGGCGTAAGACGCTCCGCCATCAGGCCACCCACGAAGATGGAGGTCGGATGGGTCGCGGTGGACCAGTTGGCCTGGACGTAGTCAGCATGAAACACCGGCTCAAGCCGGAAGACGTAGAGCGCCTGCCAGCCGTCGGGCAACTTGGTCTCCAGTCGCAGGCCCAGGACGCCGTCATCCACCAGGCGCAAGGTGGCGCCCATAGCCGTCTGTTCCACGCCAGCGACCATGCGGATCGGCGCGCTAAGGATGTGGCCGCCGAAGCCCACATCGACCAGCCAGGGGCCACCGTCCAGATCGACCTGCAGCAGCATGTGGGCGCGGGCGCCCATGGGCGCATCCGGCGGCGCCATCCAGCGGACGCGGGCGGCCAGGTTTGTGACCGAAAAGCCGATCGCCGTCAGGGCGTCGCGAAAGACGGCGTTCTGCTCGAAGCAATAGCCGCCTCGCCGCTGCCCCACGAGCTTGGCCTGTAGCGACGCTGGATCAAGATCGACCGGCAAACCCATGAGCGGGTTGAGATTTTCGAACGGCATGGTCCCCACGTGCAGACCCTGCAGCGCGGTCAGCGTGGACAGGTCCGCCCGCGCCAGTCCCGCAAATCCGATGCGCTTGAAATAGGCGTCCAGATCGAATTGATCGGCCACGTTCTATCTCCCCCTCAGCCCTAGTCTCGCATTACGCCACAAGCCTCGTTAGACAAGCCCCCATGACCGAACAAGCCGTCCAGATCATCGCCCGGGGGCCCCGCGCCGATGCCGAAGCCGCCGCCCGCGCCATCGACACCCACCCCGTGCTGGAAGCGACGACCTATTCAATCCTCGAAGAAGACGAGGACAAGGGCGTCTGGCGCATCGACGCCTTCCCTACCTCCGACGAGGAAGCCGCCGCCTTCACCGAGGCGCTGAAGGCTCACCCGACCCTGCAGGTCACGATCGAGGCCCTGGCAGACGCCGACTGGCTGGCGATGGCCCTGTCCGGCCTACCGCCCGTGCGGGCGGGCCGCTTCTTCGTCTATGGCGTCCACGACCGCGGCCGCGCGCCGCCTAACACGGTCAACCTGCGCATCGAGGCCGGCGCGGCCTTCGGCACCGGCCACCATGGCACGACGGTCGGCTGCCTGATCGCCTATGACAAGCTGCGCAAGGTGAAGGCGTTTCCCAAGGTGCTGGATGTCGGCGCCGGCACCGGCGTGCTGGCGATCGCCGCGGCGCGGACTGGCAGCCGCGTGGCTGTGGGCACGGATATCGATCCGGTCTCGGTGCGCATCAGCCGCGAGAACGCCAAGGTCAACGACGTTCCCGCCCGCTTCGTCCACGCCGCCGGCCTGCAGCATCCCACGGTCCGCGCCGGCGCGCCCTATGACCTGGTGTTCGCCAACATCCTGGCGCGGCCCTTGGCCACCCTCGCCTCTCCGATCAAGAGCGCGCTGAAGCCTGGCGGACTGGTGATCCTGTCGGGGCTGCTGCGGACCCAGGAGCGCTACGTCCGCGCCGCCTATCAGTCGCGCGGCTTCGCCATGGTGAAGCGGCTGCATCGCGACGCCTGGGCGACGCTGGTGATGCGGCGGTAGGATATCTGCGGAAGACTTTGCACCCGTGAGCGCGCGGGCCTAAATGTCCTCCATGCGCCAGACCTTTGATGAATCCACCGACCCGTCCTTCGGCCCCCGCCATGTGCCGCTGATCCGCAAGGCCATGGCCGCCCACGGCCTGGACGGCTTCCTCGTCCCGCACGAGGACGAGCATCAGAACGAATACCTGCCCGCCGCCAACGACCGGCTGGCCTGGGCCACAGGCTTTACCGGCTCGGCCGGAGCGGCGGTGATCCTGAAGGACAAGGCCGCCGTGTTCGTCGATGGCCGCTACGCCCTGCAGGTGCGCGACCAGGTGGATGGCGGCGTCTTCGAGATCCGCGACCTGGTCGAGGGCGGCGTCCCCGCCTATCTGGAAACCGCGCTCGGCAAGGGCCAGACCGTCGGCTACGACCCGCGCCTGCACAGCCCCGAGGCGCTGGACCGTCTGCGCGCGGCGGCGGCCAAGGCCGGCGCAGCGCTGAAGCCGGTGGAAGATAACCCGCTCGACGCCGCCTGGGGCGCGGACCGCCCAGCCCAACCCAAGGCCCCAGTTTCGCCGCATGCGTTGGAATACGCCGGCGAAGCCTCGTCAGCCAAACGCGCCAGGGTCGGCGCCGGCCTGGCGGATGTGGGCGCCGAGGCGGCGGTGATCACCTCGCCCGCCTCCATCGCCTGGCTGTTCAACATCCGTGGCGGCGACGTGATCCGCTCGCCCCTGCCGCTCAGCCAGGCCATCCTGAACAAGGACGGCACGGCGCGGCTGTTTCTGGACCCGGACAAGGTCTCCACCGACCTGCCAGCCTGGCTCGGCAATGAAGTCACCCTGGAAGACCCCGGCGCCCTCGCCGGCGCCCTGGGTGACCTGAAGGGCTCGGCCGTGCTGCTCGACCCGTCGCTGTCTTCAGCCTGGTATTTCGAAACCTTGAAGACCGCCGGCGCGCAGGTTGTACGCGGCGCCGATCCCTGCGCCCTGCCCCGCGCCTGCAAGAACCCCGTCGAGGTCGAGGGGACCAAGACCGCTCACGTCCGTGATGGCGCGGCCCTGACCCGCTTCCTGCATTGGGTCGCCACGGAGGCGCAAGATAGCCTGCCGGACGAGGTCGAGGTCGTCACCAAGCTGGAAGGCTTCCGCGAAGCCACCGGCGCGCTGAAGGACCTGTCGTTCGACACCATCGCCGGCGCGGCCTCCAATGGCGCCATCGTCCACTATCGGCCCACCCAGCGGCTCAACAAGCGGGTCGAGAGCGGCTCTCTGCTGCTGGTGGACTCCGGCGCCCAATATCTGGACGGCACCACGGACGTGACCCGCACCGTCTCCATCGGCGAGCCGAGCGCGGAGATGAAGGCGCGTTTCACCCTGGTGCTGAAGGGTCATCTGGCCCTGGCGCGGGTCCGGTTCCCGGCCGGCACCACCGGCTCGGCGCTGGACATCCTGGCGCGGGCCGCCCTTTGGGCCAAGGGGCTGGATTTCGACCATGGCACCGGCCACGGCGTCGGCAGCTATCTGGGCGTCCACGAAGGCCCGGCGCGGATCGCCAAAATGCCCAACACCGTCGCCCTGCGCCCCGGCATGATCCTGTCCAACGAACCCGGCTACTACAAGGAAGGCGCCTACGGCATCCGGATCGAGAACCTGCAGGTGGTGACCGAGCCGGCGATGATCGAGGGCGGCGAGCGGCCGATGCTGGGCTTCACCACCCTGACCATGGCGCCGATGGATAGCCGGCTGGTGGACAAGGCCCTGCTGACGGCCGAGGAAGTGGACCAGTACAACGCCTACCATGCCGAGGTGCTGGCCAAGGTCGGGCCTCTGGTCCCCACCGACGTCCGCGCCTGGATGGAACAGGCCTGCGCGCCGATTTAGGGGTTCTTTTCTTCCCCCCTTCCTCTCGTCATGGCCGGGCCTGTCCAGGCCACCCATGGTTAGTTCTAGCGCGAACGCCAACCGTTCGCGGCGCGGAAGAACGGGTGGCCGGGACGAGCCCGGCCATGACGGTGAAGGAAGATGGGGGAAATTGAAGCGGTCGGTCTGTTTGATAAAGCGCTAGACTGCCGTAACGGCGGCCGGTCCACATCGGGGCGAACACCGCCATTCGTTGAAGGACTTAACCCATGACCGAAGCCTGGATCATCGACGCCGCCCGTACCCCGCGCGGCATCGGCAAGGTCGGCAAGGGCGCGCTCGCGGACATCCACCCGCAACAGCTCGCCGCCTCCGTGCTTGCCGCGATCGCCGAACGCAACAACCTGAACACCGCCGAAGTCGACGACATCATCTGGGGCACCTCCAGCCAGCGCGGCAAACAGGGCGGCGACCTGGGACGGATGGCGGCGCTCGACGCCGGCTACGACATCAAGGCCAGCGGCGTGACCCTGGATCGGTTCTGCGGCTCCGGCATCACCTCGGTGAACCTGGGCGCGGCCATGATCATGTCGGGCATGGAAGACCTGGTGATCTCCGGCGGCACCGAGATGATGTCCTACACCGCCGCCAGCGCCGACCGCTCGGGCGGCCCGATGCTGATGGATTCGGGCAACCTGCGCCTGCGCGCCAAGCACCCGCAATCGCACCAAGGCATCTGCGCCGACGCCATCGCCACCCTGGAAGGCATTTCGCGTCAGGCGGTCGATGAGCTGGCCCTGGTCAGCCAGCAACGCGCCGACGCGGCGATCCGCGGCGGCCATTTCAACAAGTCGCTTGTCCCCGTTTACAAGGAAGATGGCAGCCTGGCCCTCGACCACGAGGAATTCCCCCGGCCGCAGACGACCCTCGAAGGCTTGAACGGGCTGAAGGCCTCGTTCGAAGCCCTGGCGGAAGTGCCGATCGATGAGAAGGGCACCACCCTCGCCGGCCTGATCCGTCAGGTCTATCCGGACCTGAAGATCAACCACGTCCACCACGCCGGCAATTCGTCAGGCGTCGTCGACGGCGCCGGCGCGGTGCTGATGGCCTCGCCGGACTATGCCAAGAAGCACGGCCTGAAGCCGCGCGCGAGGATCGTCGCCATGGCCAACATGGGCGACAGCCCGACCCTGATGCTCAACGCCCCGGTCCCGGCGGCGCGCAAGGTGCTGGAAAAAGCCGGCCTGACCCTCGAGGACATCGACCTGTTCGAGATCAACGAAGCCTTCTCCGTGGTGGCCGAGAAGTTCATCCGCGACCTCAAGCTCGATCGCGACAAGGTCAATGTGAACGGCGGCGCCATGGCCCTGGGCCACCCGATCGGCGCCACCGGTTCGATCCTGATCGGCACCATCCTGGACGAGCTGGAACGCCGCGACCTGAAGCGCGGCCTGGTCACCATGTGCGCCGCCGGCGGCATGGCCCCGGCCATCATCATCGAGCGGATGTAAGCGCCTTAACACTCACCGTCATGGCCGCCCTTGTGGCGGCCACCCATGGTTTGATTGAGCTCGGACCTCGACCGTTCGTGTGGCCGAACCATGGGTCCCCGTCACAAGGGCGGGGATGACGGGTTAGTGTGGGGATACCCCGATAGTCACGGCGACGACCGATGAGATCGCCAGTCAGTTCCCGATGAACGCCAACCACTCGTCTTCGGTCATGACCTGAATGCCCAATTCGGCCGCGGTCTTCAGCTTCGACCCCGCGCCTGGTCCCGCAACGACGATGTCAGTCTTCTTGGAGACGGACGACGCCACCTTGGCGCCCAGAGACTCAGCCCGCGCCTTGGCCTCGTCGCGGGTCATCTGTTCCAGGGCGCCGGTAAAGACCACGGTCTTGCCGGCCACCGCTGTGTCGGTCTTGGGCGCTTCGACGTCCTGGATGGTGAGCTGGTCGACCAGGTCCTGAACGATGCGGCGGTTGTGGTCCTCGGCGAAATAGGCCGCGGCCGCCTCGATCACGGCGCCACCGATCTGGTCGAGGGCGTCCAGCTCGGCGATGGCCTCGGAATCGCGCTCTGCCACCTTGTCCATGGCCGCCAGGAACGCCGGCGCCGTCCCATAGCCTCGAGCCAGGATCAACGAGGAGTTCTCGCCGATGTGGCGGATGCCGAGGCCATAGATGAACCGGTCCATGGCGATCGTCCGCCGCGCCTCGATGGAGCGGACCAGATTGTTGATCGAGGTCTCGCCATAGCCGTCGCGCTCGCGCAGGGCGGCCAGCGCCTCGGCATTGCGCGGCAGGCGAAAGATGTCGGCGGGCTCGCGCACCAGGCCCTCGTCGAAGAAGGCCTGCAGCTGCTTCACGCCCAAACCTTCGATGTCGAAGGCGCGGCGGGAGACGAAATGGATCAGGTGTTCGATCCGCTGGAACGGACAGGCGAATTCGCCGGTGCAGCGGCGCACCACGGTCTCGACCCCGCCGACGGTGGTCTCTTGCGCCAGCGGCGTCTGCAATGGACATGGGCAGTGGGTGGGGAATTCGAACGGCGTTGCATCGTCTGGCCGCTGGTCCAGAACCACCTCGACGATCTGCGGGATGACGTCACCGGCGCGTTGCAGGATCACCGTATCGCCGATGCGCACGTCCTTGCGGGCGATCTCGTCGGCATTGTGCAGGGTGGCGTTGACCACCACCACGCCGCCGACGGTGACCGGCCGCAGGCGGGCCACGGGCGTGATGGCGCCGGTGCGGCCGACCTGGATGTCGATGCCCTCCAGCACCGTCCGCGCCTGCTCGGCCGGGAATTTGCGAGCCACCGCCCAGCGGGGCGAGCGGGAGACGAAGCCCAGCCGGGTCTGCCAGTCCAGCCGGTCGACCTTGTAGACGACCCCGTCAATGTCGAAATCCAGGTTCGGACGCAACCGCTCCATCTCGGCGTAGGCGGCGAGCAGGCCCTCGGCGTTCTCGACGCGGCGGGCCTGCGGCGTGACCTTGAACCCCCAGGCCTTCAACGCCGCCAGCGCCTCCCATTGGGTCTCGGCGAACGGCGCGCTGAGCAGGCCCCAGGCGTAGGCGAAGAACCGCAGGGACCGTTTGGCGGTGATGCTGGAGTCGATCTGCCTGAGCGATCCAGAGGCCGAGTTGCGCGGATTGACGTAGGTCTTGGAGCCGGCGGCCTCGGCGGCGGCGTTCAGGGCCGCGAAGTCGGCGTGGCCCAGATAGACTTCGCCCCGGATCTCGATCAGGTCGGGCCAGCCCGAGCCCTGCAGCCGATGCGGGATTTCCTTCACCGTCAACAGATTGGCGGTGACGTCCTCGCCGGTCCGACCGTCGCCCCTCGTCGCGCCCTGGACCAGGACGCCGTCCTCATAGCGCAGGGAGGCGGATAGGCCGTCGATCTTGGGCTCGGCGGTATAGCCGATCACATCGTCGCCCAGGCGGAGGAACCGGCGCACCTTGGCGTCGAACTCGGCCGCCTCCTCGTTTGAGAAGGCGTTGTCCAGCGATAGCATGGGCGTGCCATGCGTCACCGGCGAGAAGCTCTCGGCCCTGGCCGCCCCGATCTTCAGCGAGGGCGAATTTTCGCGGACCAGATGCGGGAAGCGTTGCTCGATGTCGCCGTTACGGCGCTTGAGGGCGTCATATTCGCCATCTGTGACGGTCGGCGCTTCGTCGCGATAATGCAGGTCGTGGGCGGCCAGTTCATCGGCCAGGCGGGTAAGCTCCGCGGCGGCCTCGCCATCGTTTAGGGCGGCCGCAGGCTTCGACCGCAGCAGATCAGACATCCATCAGGGCCCTGGCGGCGGCGCGAGCCGCGTCGGTGATTTCGGCGCCGGAGAGCATACGGGCGATCTCCTCCTCGCGGGCGGCGGGGCTGAGCACGTCGATGCCGGTGCGCAGCTTCTCTCCGTCGCCCAGCTTCTTCACCCGCCAATGAGCCTCGGCGCGGGCGGCGACCTGCGGGCTGTGCGTGACCACCAACACCTGGGCCTGACGCGCCAGACCCTTCAGCCGCAAGCCCACGGCATCGGCCACGGCGCCGCCGACGCCCTGATCCACCTCGTCGAAGATCATCAGGGGCTGAGCTGAATCCACCCGGCCCGCCAATGCCGCTTTGAGCGCCAGGGCGAACCGCGCCAGCTCGCCGCCGGACGCGATGACGCCCAGTCCGCCGAAGGGCGCGCCTGGGTTGGTCGAGACCTCGAATTCGACCCGATCCGCGCCGGCGGGGCCAGCCCGTTCGTCGGTTAAGGGTTCGATGGCGACGCGGAACCTGGCCTTTTCCAGCTTGAGCGGCGAGAGTTCGCTGTCCACCGCCTTGGCCAGACGATCACCGGCGGCGCGACGCGCGTCTGACAACGCCTGAGCGGCGGCGAGATAGGTGGAGCGAGCGGCGGCCGCCTCGGCGTCGGCGGCCTTCAGCGTTTCCTCGGACGTCTCCAGGCCGCGCAGGGCCTCGGCGAACCTCAGCCGCGTGGCCGGCAGATCTTCCACCTGCACATGCAGCTTGCGGGCCATGCCGCGCAGGGCGAATAGCCGCTCCTCGGCCGCGTCCAGCTGGCCGGGTTCAAAGTCAAAGGCGGCGGCGGCGGAGTCTATGGCCGCCAGGGCCTCGTCGGCCTCCACCAGCGCCCGATCCAGCGCGGCGGCGGCGTCGGTGATCCGTCTTGCGGCTTCGCCCTCGGCGCTGACGCCCGCCTGCAAGGTCCGCTCCCGCGCCCGCTCCAGCGCCCGCAGCGCCTGCCCCAGCCGGGCCGACAGACCGTCTCCCAGGGCGTCACGGGCCGCGGCGATGTCGGCCAGGGTCTTTTCGGCGGCGCCGAGCAGTGCGCGCTGCTCGGCCAGTTCAACCTCTTCGCCTTCGCGCGGATCGAGACGGTCGAGTTCGCCCAGGCGCAGGGTCAATTCCTCGGCGTCCGCGGCGGACCGGTCCGCGGCCGTGCGCAAGGCCTCCGCCCGCTCCCGCGCCGAGCGCCAGGCGCTCCAGGCGCCGCCGCAAGCCGTCACCTCCGTACGTAGGCCGCCAAAGGCGTCCAGAAGCGCGCGGTGGGTCTTGGCGTCGAGCAGTCCGACAGTTTCGTGCTGGCCATGCACTTCCAGCAGCAGAGCGCCGAGATCGCGCAACACGCCGACGCTGGCGGCCTGGTCGTTGACGAAGGCGCGGCTGCGGCCATCGGCGCCAAGCTGCCGGCGCAGGACCAGGTCTTCATCGACGGCAAAATTCAGGCCCTTATCTTCCAGAAGCGCCCAGACCGGGTGATCGCGCGAGGGGGCGAAGATGGCGGTGGCCTGGGCCTGGTTCGCGCCCCGCCGGACAAGGCCGGCGTCGGCGCGGGCGCCGGTGGCCAGGCCGAGGGCGTCGAGAATGATCGACTTGCCGGCGCCGGTCTCGCCTGTGAGCGCGGTCAAACCGGGGCCGATCGCCAGATCGAGCGTATCGATCAGCACCACGTCGCGGATGGAGAGCCCGATCAGCATGGGCACAGGATCGCCGGGAATCTGCGCCGGCTCAAGCCGGGCTGAACAATCGCCGAATTAATTCGGCGTTGCCTGGGGTTGGGCCGTGGGCTGGTCGGGCGTTTGCGTGGTCGACGGCGTCAGAATAGCCGAAGTCGGCGAGGCCAGTCCGGAGTCAACCGGCGGAGCCGGAGTCTTGGCCCTGGCGTCGCCCAGGCCGAACGGATGGGCCATGGCATGGAAGATGCCGTTGTGGGGCTGGCTGGAGGGAACCACGGCCGGCCGATAGCCCTTGGACGTCAGCAGCTTGTAGGAGTCGGCATACCACTGGTCGCCGGGGAAGTTGTAGCCCAACACCGCGGCGTTTTCCTTGGCCTCGCCGACCAGACCGAGGGTCAGATAGGCCTCCGTCAACCGGTACAGCGCCTCGGGCGTCTGGCTGGTGGTCTGGTATTTATCGACAACCGTCTTGAACCGCCCGATCGCGGCCAGGGTGTAGCCGTTGCGCAGATACCAGCGTCCGACATTCATTTCGCGGCCGGCGAGCTGGTCGTTGATCATGTCGATCTTCAACCGAGCGTCTTCGGCGTACTCGGTCTTGGGATAACGGCGCGCGACGTCGCGCATCCCCGTCAGCGCCTGCTCCGTCGCGGCCTGGTCGCGGCCGGTGTCAACGATCTGCTCGAAATAGCATTCCGCCTTCAGATAGTAGGCGTAAGGCGTCGTGGCGTGGCCGGGATAGAGGTCGATGAACCGGTTCGAGTCGGAGACGGCGTCGTCGTACTGGTTAGCTTCGTAGTGGGCGTAGGCCTGCATCAGGATCGCGCGACGAGACCATTCCGAGTACGGATGCTGGCGCTCAACCTCCTTGAAATAGGCGATAGCCTCGTTCCAGTGGTGGCTATCAAGCTGGGTCGCGCCCGCCAGATACAGCTGGTCAACCGGACGCTCGACGTAGGCGCTGTTGTCGTCCTTCTTCTTGGCCTTGAACAGGGCGCAGCCGGACAGGCCGACAGCCGTGGAAAGGACCAAGAGGATAATGGCCGAGCGGGCCCAGGACTTAGTCAGCACGGAAGACCACCTCGAAAAGACGCCCCCGCGCCACAACAAACGAGTGCAGTCCGGCTTCTACACTAGGCCGCCCGGGACGCAAATGCCGGCTGTTAATTGGAGCAGCGGCGGCTGGTCGCGCGCCCGCGGTCAGACCGCCTGGGCGTAGGCTTCGTCGAGCGTCGTCATCCGCCAGGCAGCAGGTTTGGCCAGCAGCGCGCGCACCAGGGCGTTGTTGACGCCATGGCCCGAATAGACGCCTTCAAAACGGCCAAGCAGCGGCGCGCCGAGCAGGTAGAGATCGCCCAGGGCGTCGATGGCCTTGTGGCGCACCATCTCCTCCGGTCGGCGCAGGCCTTCAGGATTGAGGATTTCGTCGCCCTCGATCACCACCACATTGTCCAGCGAGCCGCCGCGGGCCAGGCCGGCTGCGCGCAAGGCGTCAACCTCCTCCGCGAAGCCAAAGGTGCGGCAATCGGCGAACTCGGCGCGGAAAGCGGCCTCGTCCAAAACCACGTCCACCTTCTGGCGACCGATGGCCTTGGAGTCGAAAGCGACCTCGAAGGCCATCTCGAACTGATCCGAAGGCGACAGCGCCGCGCGCTTGTCATTGTCGGTGACTTCGACGGTCTCCAGAATTTCGATGTAGCTGCGCGCCGCTTCCTGGCGGCGCAGGCCAGCGCGGTCGATGATGTCGACGAAGGGACCGGCCGAGCCGTCCATGATCGGCACTTCCGGACCGTCGAGCTCTACGACGGCGTTGTCGACGCCCAGGGCGGCGAAGGCGGCCATCAGGTGTTCAACCGTCGAGACCCGGGCGCCGGCGGCGTTAGCGATCACCGTGCCGAGCTGGGTCTGCACCACGGCGTCGCCGCGGGCGGGAACGCGATTGTCACGGTCGGTGATGTCGGTGCGTACGAAGGCGATACCCGAGCCGGCGGGCGCTGGCCGGATGGCGACGCGCACATGTTGTCCGGAGTGGACGCCGACGCCAGCGAAGATCGCCGGGCCGGCCAGGGTATGCTGATAAAACGCCGAAGACGCCAATGGCTGTCCTTCCAGAACGCGAGGCCCGCCCCCGACCCAGTAACTTAGTTACCGGATACGAGCGGCGCCGCAGTGCGGCAAGACAACTCCTGTTTCCGAATGTAACTCGCCGAGAGCCTTGAAAATCAAGACCTTACTCGCCTAGTTGGCGAGCCGGCGCAGGAAGGACGGAATCTCCAAATCCTCAGCGGCGTCGAGGCGTTCTTCCTCGACCGGCTGAGGCGCCTGCTGCGCTGCAGCACGGGCCTGAAGCACCGGCGTCGGGTCGTTGCGGAAATCCCGCAGCGGCGGCGGCGGCGGATCATGCCGGGGGCGACCGCCACCGAACAGGCTGAGCAGGCCGGAGCGCTTTTGGCGGTGATCGTCAGCCAGGTGCTGGTCAGCGAACATCGGCGAATCGTCCGATTCGATCTCTTCGACCGAGCGATTCACTATCGGCGCTTCGGCGGGCGCTCCGAGCAGGTCGCCCTGCTCCACGTCCTCTGGCTCGTAGCGCGAGACTTGAGCCTGAGCCGGCGGCGTCATTTCCACCGGCGCCTCATAGGCGCCTCGGCGCGGATCGCCGAAGGAGGCGGGCTGCGAAGAAGGCCTGGGCGCTTCCGGCGCGGTCGATCGTGAATAGACCGGCGTCTGCGGTTGGGGCGCGGCCGCTTGTGGCGCGCGCGCATAGGTCGTCGCCGGTTGGGCTTGCTGCGCGGGCTGGGGCGGCGGCAGGTCCTTGATCAGCAGGGGCGCGGCGTTGTTGACCGTTCCGCGCGGCGCCTTGGGCTCGATCAAGGCGATGGACTGACCATCCATGCCGGTGGCGACCACCGAGACGCGGATCTTGCCGTCCAGCGACGGATCGAAGGCCGCGCCGAAGATGATGTTGGCTTCCGGATCGACCTGGTCGGAGATGGCGTTGGCCGCCTCGTCCACTTCCAGCAGGGTCATGTCGAGACCGCCGGTGACGTTCACCAGCACGGCCTTGGCGCCCTTGAGCGAGACTTCGTCGAGCAGCGGATTGGCGATGGCGTTCTGAGACGCCATCAGCGCCCGGTCTTCGCCGGTCGCCTCGCCCGTACCCATCATCGCCTTGCCCATCTCCGTCATCACGGTGCGGACGTCAGCGAAGTCGAGGTTGATCAGGCCCGGCAGCACCATCAGGTCGGTGATGGAGCGCACGCCCGAATGCAGCACCTGGTCGGCCATGCCGAAGGCTTCGGCGAAGGTAGTCCGCTCATTGGCGATGCGGAACAGGTTCTGGTTGGGGATGACGATCAGGGTGTCGACATAGCGTTGCAGCTCGGCGATGCCCGCATCGGCCAGGCGCATGCGGTGACGCCCTTCGAAGGTGAAGGGCTTGGTCACCACGCCTACCGTCAGGATGCCGCGCTCTCGCGCACATTTGGCGATGATCGGCGCGGCGCCGGTGCCGGTGCCGCCGCCCATACCGGCGGTGATGAAGACCATGTGGGCGCCGTCGAGATGCTCGCCGATCTCCAGACCGGACTCCTCGGCCGCCGACATGCCGATCTCTGGATGCGCGCCCGCGCCCAGCCCTTGCGTGACCGTCACGCCAAGCTGAATGCGCCGCTCTGTCTTCGAGAAGGCCAGCTGCTGAGCATCGGTGTTCGCCACGACGAATTCGACGCCTTCCAGCCCCGCCTCGATCATGTTGTTCACCGCGTTGCCGCCAGCGCCACCGACGCCGAACACGACAATCCGCGGCTTCAACTCGGTGGTACGCGGCGCGGAAAGATGAATAGCCATATGACCCCTGCGTCCCTTAAGGTCCGTGAGTTTTCAGGAGCCAGCGACCCGCCCGCTCGGCTCCTCGACGGATCGACGTTAACTAAACGCCCACCATCCTTAATCGGTAGTTAACTGCATAAGCTGAGTCGGATCGGCGTCGAGCCAAGTGTGAAAATTTCTTGATTCGCTAAGCCTTTGCGGCATTCGTGCGGCCGATTTGCGCACGCACGCTCGCCGTCCGACGGCTGAGGATTTTCGAGCCCGACCTTAGAGGTTTTCGCGCAACCAGGCCGCCACTCGCGTCAAGGGCGTGGAGCGCGAATCGAGCTGCTGAGCTTTAACGCCGGCCAGGGCGCGCAAGGAGACCACCTCACGCGGGCCGAACGCCGCCCGCTGCAGAACACCGGCGGCGGCGCAAAAGGCTGGTCCGGAGGCTGAGTCCGCCAGATGCGGCACGCGGCGTGGGCGCCCCAGACGTACAGGCCTGTCGAACACCCGCACCGCGACTTCGCGCACGCCGGCCAGCTGGCTCGCGCCGCCGGTAAGGACAATCCCCGCCCCCGGCTCGATCGGAGCGCCAGAGGCCTTCAGGCGATCGCGCAGCAGCTCCAGCGTCTCCTCGACGCGGGGGGCGATAATGCCCTTCAGCATCGAGCGCGGCGCGACGACGGGGCCGGCGCCAGGGTCGTCCCCGCGCGGCGGCGCCTCGATCATCTCGCGGTCTTCGTTGGCCGAGGCGATGGCCGAACCATGCAAAGTCTTGATCCGCTCGGCGCCGACCGACGAGGTCGACAGTCCCCGGGCGATGTCGGCGGTGACGTGGCCGCCGCCGACCGCCAGGCTGTCCACATGGGCCAGGTAGCCGTTGGAGAAGACGGCGACCGAGGTCGAGCCGCCACCCATGTCCAGGCAGATGCACCCCAGATCCATCTCATCGTCTTCAAGCGCTGCAAGAGCCGAGGCGAAGGGCGAGGCCACCACCCCCTGAAACTCCAGGTGCGCCCGCTCGACGCAATAGCCGAGGGTCTGGAACACCGTCTCGCTGATGGAGACCACCAGCAGTTCCAGCCCAAGCGACCGGCCAAACATGGAGCGCGGGTCGCGCACGCCACGCTGGGCGTCCACCGACCAGCTCATGGGCAGAAGATGGATCGGCCGACGGCCGGGCATGCGCACCTTGGCCAGGGCCGACGAGATGGCGCGGCTAAGATCGTTGTCGCTGATCGGCCGGGCGCCGAGCGAGACCTGGGCCGCCACGCGATGGCTGGCCAGCTGGCCGCCGGCGGTGGCGACCGTGACGCCCTGAACGCTGGCGCCAGCAAGATTCTCGGCCCGCTCCACGGCCAGGGCGATGGCGTCCGCCGCCTCGTCCATATTGACGATCGAGCCGCCCCGCACGCCGCGCGACTGCACATGGCCGACGCCCACGGTCTGCAGGGTCCGGGCCTCACGATTGACGCCGCCCGGCTTCATCATGAAGCAGGTCACCTTGGACGCACCAAGATCCAGCGCCGCCACGATGGGCTGGCGCCCGGCCAGGGCTTTCAGGCCGTCGCGGGCCTCGCGCTTATCTTCAAGCTTCGACATTCAGTCGAACTCCGATCAAACTTGTCCAGGACGTCCCAAAACTTCAGACGCCCGATGGCGCCGGCGATTCTGCCGGCGACGCATTCCCCCGTGGCCTGACGGCCACCAACTCCGGATCGCGCAGGTCGATCCGTTCGAAACCCAGTTCCAGAATCCGCGACTTCTGATCGAGCTGATCGAGTTGGATCAGCGCCGAGTCTTCGCCCACGGCCGGAAGCTGGATGATGCCGCCGTCCCGCGTGCGCAGGTCCCAGCGGCGGCCATCGACACGCACCAGCGCCTCGAGGCGCTGCATCACATCCGGATGCGCGCGGATGACGGGCAGAATGGAGGCGGCCGCGTCGTTGGCGCCCTCGCCAACGATCAGCGGCAGGTCGGCGAACCGCCCCGGATCGGCTTCGGGGATCACCGCGCCATCGCCATCGACGACAACGGTGTGGCCGGCGTGCTGCCAGACGGCCAGAATCTGACGCTGGGTGACGGCGATGACGACGGTGTCGGGAAACAGCCGCACCACCTTGGCCGACTTCACCCACCCCACCCGCTCGACATTGCGCCGCACCTGCTCCAGGTCGACGCCCATCAGGGGCTGATCCTTATAGAGGCCGGCGGCATTGACGATGTCCGTCTGGGCGGCGGGGTTCGCGCCCTGGACGGTGAGCTTGTCGACCCTCAAGCCGAGATGGGCGAAACCTTGGTCGACGCCGCCGCCGATCGCCGAGGCGATCTTCTCGGCGCGGTGGCCGGTGGCCAGGCCGGCGATCAGGCTGAGGGCGACGACTCCGCCGACGATAGACAGGGTGAAGTGGGGCGGCAGGTCGACGTTGGTGACCGCGCCGAGCTTGCCGGGCACATAGGCCGCGGCGGCGGCGGACTTGGACTTCGGACCACGGGAAACCTGGGCAGGCTTCCGCGCGCGGGGTTTCGCGGGGCTATGCGATCCTCCCCGAAGCGCCGCGGCCATAAGCATCCTCCACGATCCAACACACTAGGTCTTCAAACCCAACGCCGAGGTGAGCCGCCTGCTCGGGAACGAGCGAGGTGGGCGTCATGCCGGGCTGGGTGTTGACCTCCAACAGGACCAGAATGTTGTTAATGTCGTCATAACGGAGGTCCGATCTGGTAACCCCGCGGCAACCAAGCGCGGCGTGCGCGGCCTCCGCCAACCCCATCGCGCGCGCCGCCACATCGGGCGGAATCCGGGCCGGCACCACATGCGAGGACCCGCCCTCGGTATATTTGGCGTCGTAGTCGTAGAAGCCGGTGCGCGGCACGATTTCGGTGACCGTCTGCGCCTTGCCGTCCATCACTGCGACAGACAGCTCTAGCCCGGGGATGTAGGGCTCGATCATCACCTCGTCGCCAAAGGTCCAGGACGGAGCGATGAGTTCCTGCGGCGGACTATTGGCGCCCTCGAACACCAGGAAGACACCCACCGACGATCCCTCGGCGTTGGGCTTGACCACATAGGGCGGCGGCATGACATGGTCGCGCGCCGCTTCGAAGCGGTTGAACAGGCCGCCGCCGGGCACAGTTACGCCCGCAGCCGCCATCACCGCCTTGGACTTGGCCTTATCCATCGCGAGGGCAGAGGCCAGCACGCCGCAATGGGTGTAGGGCAGCTGGAGTGTCTCGAGGATGCCCTGCACGCAGCCGTCCTCGCCCCATTCGCCGTGCAGGGCGTTGAACACCACGTCGGGCTTGAGGGCGGTGAGCACCTGGGCGAGATCGCGGCCGGCGTCGATGCGGGTGACCTTGGCGCCCGAAGCCTCCAGGGCCTTGGCGCAGGCCGCACCGGAAACCAGCGACACCTCTCGCTCCGAAGACAATCCGCCCAGCAGGACGGCGACGTGATGGCCCTTGAGGCGCGCGTTCATGTGACTGATCCCCGAAACTTAGAGGCGCTTTTGGCGAATTGGACGGAAAGCGCAAGCCCTCTAGGGCACACGTCCGATCCGCTTGATTTCCCACTCAAGCTCGACGTCGAACTTGGCCTTCACGTCCGCCCGCACCGCCTCTCCCAGCCCCTCCAGATCGGCCGCCGAGGCCTCGCCGGTGTTGATCAGGAAGTTGGCGTGCTGCTCGGAGAATTTTGCCCCGCCATAGAGCTTACCGCGCCAGCCGGCGGCGTCGACCAGACGCCAGGAGGAATCGCCGGGGGGATTTTTGAAGGTCGATCCGCCGGTCTTCTCGCGGATCGGCTGGGAGGCTTCTCGGCGGGCGGTGATCTCGGCCATCCGGGCCTCGATGGCGGCGGGCTCATCGGCCGTCCCCTTAAATAAGGCGCCGGTGAAGTAGAGTTCGCCCGAGGCCGCCGCGCGCGATTTGCGATAGACGAAATCCATCTCGGCGTTGGTCAGGGTGACCCGCTGGCCGGCGCGATCGACCGCGTAGGCCTCGACCAGCACATCCTTGGTCTCGGCGCCGTAGCAGCCGGCGTTCATGACGCAGGCGCCGCCGATGGTTCCGGGCACACCGCGATAGAATTCCAACCCGGCGATCCCCGACTTGGCCGCCTCGCGGGCCAGGATGGCGTCCAGCACCGCGGCGCCGGAGAAGATGGTCTGCTCGCCGCGCGGCTCGACCTTGGCGAAGGCGCGGCCGAGGCGGATGACCACGCCATCGACGCCACCATCGCGCACCAGCAGGTTGGAGCCCACCCCGATTGTGGTGACAGGGACGGACGGGTCGAGGCCGGCCAGAAAGCCGGCCAGATCGTCCTCGTCCTCCGGCAGGAAGATCACATCCGCCGGCCCGCCGACCCGCAGCCAGGTGAAGGGCGAGAGGGGCTCGTTGCGGAGCAGCTTTCCGCGGACGGGGGGGAAGCTGTCAGTCCAGGTCATTGGACGAATGGGCCAGCGCTTCCAACTGCCCGGGCAAGGCATAGGCCCAGGCGGTGATGTCCCCGGCGCCCAGGCAGAGCACTAGGTCGCCTTCCTTAGCTTCGTCGGCCACCAGGCCAGCCAGATCCGCCGGCACATCCAGGGTGGTCACCCGCCGGTGGCCCCAGCGGCGTAAGCCTTCAGCGAGGGCGTCGCGATCATAGCCTTCGAGCGGCGCTTCGCCCGCCGGATAGACGTTGGCGACGATGACCACATCGGCGTCGTTGAACGCGCCGCAGAATTCATCGAACAGGTCGCGCAGGCGGCTGTAGCGGTGCGGCTGGACCACGGCGATCACCCGGCCGGCCGAGACCGCCCGCGCAGCCTTCAGCACCGCGGTGATCTCAACCGGGTGGTGGCCATAGTCGTCGACCACGCGGACGCCGTTGGCCGTGCCCGTGGTGGTGAAGCGCCGACGCACCCCGCCGAAACAGTCCAGGCCCTTGGCGATGTCCGCGTCGCTGACGCCGAGCTCTCGCGCCACGGCGATGGCGGCCAGGGCGTTCAGCACATTGTGCTCGCCGGCCATGGGCATGTGCAGCTTCTCGAGCATCACTGTCTCGCCATTCAGCGGCGTGATGGCGACGTCGAAATCGGCGCCTTCCGGCCCCATCGCCATCCGCGTCGCCCGCACCTCGGCCTGGGGATTGGTCCCGTAGGTGACCAGCCGCCGGTTCGCGACCCGGGAGGCCATGGCCCTCACTTCCGGATGGTCGGTGCAGACGGCGGCGAAACCGTAGAAGGGGATGTTCTCGACAAAATCGAGAAAGGCCTTCTTCACCGCCTCGAAGTCGCCGTAGTGGTCCAGGTGTTCGGGATCGATGTTGGTGACGATGGCGACGGTGGACTTCAGCCGCAGGAAGGTGCCGTCGCTCTCATCCGCCTCGACGACGATCCAATCCCCCTCCCCGACCTTCGCGTTGGTGCCGTAGGCGTCGATGATGCCGCCGTTCACCACGGTCGGGTCGAGCCCGCCAGCGTCCAGCAGACAGGCGACCATGGAGGTGGTGGTGGTCTTGCCGTGCGTGCCGCCCACCGCAATCGAGTTCTTCAGCCGCATCAGCTCGGCCAGCATCTCGGCCCGCCGCACCAGGGGCAGACGCCGATCGCGGCCAGCAACCATCTCGACATTGTCCGGCTTGACCGCCGTCGAATAGACGATGGCTGACGCGCCCTCAATATGGGCGGGGTCATGGCCGATGAAGATGGTGGCGCCCAGCTTCTGCAGCCGTTCGGTGTTGGCGCTGGCGCGGGCGTCGGAGCCCTGCACCACATAGCCGGAGTGCAGCATGATCTCGGCGATGCCGCTCATGCCGATGCCGCCGATGCCGATGAAATGCACGGGGCCAATGTCGAAGGGAATGGGGCGGCGCTTCATGCCGGCTTGCTAGCGGATTTCGGGCCCAGGGGACAGTCGCACGAGACACTCCGTGCGCGACACTGTATGCCTCTGGCCGTCGCGGGGAATTCACATGAAGCTGACGCTCAACATCATTGGCGGTCTGGCGATCGCGATGGGCCTGATCTGGATCCTGCAGGGGACCAATCTGGTGGCCGGCGTGCCGATCCTGTCGCGCAGCTTCATGATGGGAAAGATCACCTGGATCGGCAACGGCGCCTGGCTGGTGGCCTTCGCGACGGGCCTGCTGGTCTGGAATAACCGGGCGAAGAAGCCGGACTAGCGCCCGTTGAACCGCCGCGACAGCACCACGACCGCTTCCTGCTTGTAGCCGATCGCCTCGTAGAAGCTGATCACGGCTGAATTGTCGTTCCTGACCATCAGTTGCAGCTTGGGCATGCCCCGAGCGATGATCCACTGTTCGGCCGCCCGCATCATCGCCTCCCCGAAGTGGCGTCCCCGGCAGTCCGGCGCGACACCAAGATAGTAGACCCACCCCCTGTGACCGTCCGCGCCGACCATAACCGTGGCGACGAGCCTTCCATCCAGCCTGCCGGCAAGTATGGTCGAGGTCTCGCCCGCCAAGGCCAGGCGGGCGTCTGCGTGGGGATCGTTCCAGGGCCGAGTGAGGTTCACCTCGCGCCAGAGCCCGACGGCGGCGTCGATCTCGTCTTCGCGCAGGTCGCTGACGATCAGGTCAGCCACGCGCCGTGGCCTCGACCAGATCGGCGAGCCGATCAGCGGCGTCGGGCCTGGCCACCGACTTGGCGGCGTGAGCCATTTTGGCCAGGCGAGCCGGATCGTTCACCAGTGAGCGGATGACCTCGGCGAGGCTGTCGACAGTCAGGACATCCTCGCGCAGCATTTCCGCGGCGCCCGCCTCCGCCAGCAGGCGTGCGTTCTGCCCCTGGTCGTCGTCCAGCGCGACCTTGAGCGGGATCAGGATCGCCGGGCGACCCACGGCGGCGATCTCGCACACGGTCGACGATCCGCTGCGGCCGATCACCAGATGGGCGTCGGACAGGCGGCTGGCCATGTCGCGGAAGAAGGGCGCGATCTCGGCCTTGACCATGGCGTCCTGGTAGACCGAACGAGCGATCTCCGCCGACTCCGGCCGGGTCTGCTGCTGAACCGACAGCCGAGCCCGCAGGGTCTCGGGCAGGCGGGCGATGGCGCGGGGGGGGGTTTCCGACAACAGGCGAGCGCCCTGGCTGCCGCCGGTGATCAGGATGCGGATGACATCGGTGGGCGGCGCGTAAGGCCGATCGGCGATGGCGCGGATTTCGGGGCGCACAGGGCTGCCGACCACATGGGCTCGCGCCCTGACCTTGGCGCTGGCCTTCTGCAAAGTCGGAAACGCGCAGGCGACCTCGCCGACCATGGGCGCGAGCAGCCGATTGGCCCGGCCCATCACTGCGTTCTGCTCATGGATCATGGTGCGCCGACCACCCGCGATCGCCGCCAGCAGCGAGGGAATGGACGGATAGCCGCCGAAGCCGACCACGATGTCCGGATCGAGCCGATTGAACACTGACATGGCCTGGCCGACGCCCCGCCCAATGGCCAGCCCGGCCTTGATCAGGCCAACCGGATCGCCGGGTTTGTAGGTGGCCGCCGACAGGGCGATCCGCTCTTCGGCCGGAAACGCTCCGGCATAGCCCGCGCCGCGTTCATCCGTGGCCAGCACGATCCGCCAGCCGCGCGTGGTCAGGACCTCCGACAGGGCCTGGGCGGGAAAGAGATGGCCGCCCGTGCCGCCGGCGGCGACAACCGCCAGACGTTGCCGCGCGCTCACGCGTAGGCGCCGACGGGGGTTTCGACGGCGTTATAGGCGCCCGGCCGCTTGCGCGTCAGCGCCAGCGCCATGCCCAGGGTCAGTCCCATCGCCAGCATCGAGGAGCCTCCGTAGGAGATGAAGGGCAGCGTCATGCCTTTGGTGGGGATCATCTTCAAGTTCACGGCGACATTGATGAAGGCCTGCTGGCCCACCAGCACGAACAGCGCCGCCGACGACACCTGTTCGAACGGGTCGGACAGCTTCATCGACTTGTAGAGGCCCCTGATGACGATGAAGCCCAGCAGGGTGATCAGCAGCAGCGAGAACAGCAGTCCATACTCTTCCGCCGCGCCCGAATAGGCGAAGTCGGTCTGAACGTCGGGAATCTGCCGCTTCAGGATGCCCTCGCCCGGGCCGCGGCCGAACAGGCCGCCCGCCGCGATGGCGGCCTGGGCGCGGTCGATCTGCTGGGTGTCGGCGGTCTCCGGCGAGAGGAACTTATGCACCCGCGCCGCCACGTGGCCGAACACGAAATAGAGCGACGCCAGCCCGGTAAGCGCGGTTGCGCCCAGGCCGACAATCCAGGCGAACGGAACCCCCGCCATGAAGAAGGCCGCGCCGAACGCCACCGTAATCAAGACGGTCTGCCCGACATCGGGCTGCAGCAGGAGCAGCACAACGGCGAGACCATAAAGCACGAAGGCGATCGATACCCCCGGCACCCCCTCCCCCTTCTGCGCCTCGGCGAACATCCAGGAGGCGACGATCATCAGCGCCGGCTTCATGAACTCGGAGGGCTGCAGCGAAAAGCCGCCAAACTGGAGCCAGCGGGTCGCGCCCTTGGCGTGGTGCCCCAGGAAGGGCAAGGCGAGCATGATCAGGATCGAGACCAGATAGATGGCCACCGCCGCCCGCTTGATGCCGCGCGGCGACATCATCGACACCCCGAGCACGATCACCGCCCCGCCCAAGCCGAACAAGCACTGACGCACGGCGAAATGGAAAGGATCGGGCAGGTTCATCCGCGCCGCCGCCGCCGGGCTGTTGCCGAAGGACAGCATCACGCCCAGCACCATCAGGATGGCGGTCGCCGCCAGCAGCGGGTGATCGGTGGTCCACCACCACACGCCGAGCTTGGAGCGGTCGGTGCGGGAGAAGGCGTACTGTTGCGGCTTCATACGGCGGCGCCCCCTACGGAGGTGTTTCTGGCGGGTTCGCGCATCACCTCGAGCACGGCGGCGCGGAAGGCGTCCCCGCGAACCTCGAAATCCGGGAACTGGTCGAAGGAGGCGCAGGCCGGCGACAGCAGCACGATGGCCGGCTCGCCAGCGGCGTGGGCGTCTGCATAGGCCGCGCTGACGGCGGCTTGGATGGTGCGGCTGATCGTAAAGGGCGCGGCGCCGTCCAGGGTCTGCGCGAAATCCGCCGCCGCCTCGCCGACCAGATAGGCCTTGGCGACGCGCGGGAAGAGGTCCTTCAGATCGTCGATGCCGCCGGCCTTGGGCCGACCGCCGGCGATCCAGTAGAAGCGCGGATAGGAACTCATCGCCTGGCGGGCGGCGTCGGCGTTGGTGGCCTTGGAATCGTTGACGAACCGGACGCCGTCGACCACTGCTATGGTCTCCATCCGATGCGCCAAGCCGGGGAAGGTGGACAGGCCCGTCGCGGCGTCCTCGAGGGACACGCCCAGCGCCCGCACCGCGGCATAGGCGGCGGCCGAGTTCTGCGCATTGTGCCGGCCGGGCAGCGAGGGCACGCGTTCCAGGTCGGCGACCTCGAGCACCCGCTCACCGGTGGCGTCATAGAGCAGCCCGGAAAGCGCATAGACGCCCCGGCCGATGGCGGTTTTGGCGGAGATGGGAACGATGGTGCGGCGGTTGGCGGCGGTGATCTCGGTACAGATCTGCTGGCCATAGGCGTCATCGACGCCGATCACAGCAGTGTCGCCCTTGCCCTGGTTGAGCAGCACCCTCCGCTTGGCCTTCACATAGCCATCCATGCCGCCATGCCGGTCCAGATGGTCCGGCGTGATGTTGAGCAGGATGGCGACGTCCGGCTTCAGGCTGGAGGTCAGGTCGAGCTGATAGGACGACACCTCCAGCACATAGACCGCGCCCCCATGCATGTCGTCGAGGCCCAGTACGCCGACGCCGATATTGCCGCCGATGCGGGCGTCGCGGCCGGCGGCGGTGAGCACATGGCCGATCAGGGCGGTGGTGGTGGATTTGCCATTGGTGCCGGTGATGGCCACCACCTTCGGCCTCTTGTGCTCCGGCGCGGCGTTCACCGCGCGGGCGAACAGCTCGATGTCACCGATCACCTCGACGCCGGCGGCCCTGGCCATCTCCACCGTCCAATGCGGCGCGGGATGGGTCAGCGGCACGCCCGGCGCCAGCACCAGGGCCGCGAAATTCGACCAGTCGGCGATGCGCAAGTCTTCCAATGGGAACCGCTCGGCGATCGCGGCTTCGCGGGAGGCGGGGTTCTCGTCCCAGAGCGCGAGTTCGGCGCCGCCAGCCTTCAGGGCGCGCGCGGCGGTCAGACCGCTGCGGCCAAGGCCGAACACGGCGACCTTCTTGCCCTCAAAGCCACGAACCGGGATCACGCGCGCCTGCCCTCCTCTATCTCAGCTTAAGGGTGGCGAGGCCGAGCCCGGCCAGCATCAACGAGATGATCCAGAAGCGGATCACCACGGTGGATTCAGGCCAGCCCAGCTTTTCGAAATGGTGGTGGATCGGCGCCATCAGGAACACCCGCTTGCCGGTGCGCTTGAACCAGGCGACCTGGATGATCACCGACAGGGCCTCGGCCACGAACAGGCCGCCGACGATGGCCAGTACGATCTCATGCTTACAGGCCACCGCAACCGTACCGATGGCGCCGCCCAGGGCTAGAGAACCCGTGTCGCCCATGAAGATCTTGGCCGGCGGGGCGTTGTACCAAAGAAAGCCTAGAGCGGAGCCGACAATGGCCGAGCAGAACACCGCCAACTCGCCGACGCCGGGCGCGAAGTGCTCCTGCAGATATTCGGCGAACACCCGGTTGCCGATCAGATAGGCCAGGGCGCCGAAGGTGGCCGCGGCGATCATCATCGGCACGATGGCCAGGCCGTCCAGGCCGTCGGTGAAGTTCACCGCGTTGGCCGCGCCCACCACCACGATCCCAGCGAAGGCCAGGTAGAACCAGCCGAGATTGAACACCGCGTCCTTGAAGATCGGGAAAGTCAGCGAGGTCAGCAGATGCGGCGTATTGGGGGACTTTTCCGCCAGCAGCACCATGGCCAGGGCCGCCAGGGCCGCGATCAGGAATTCGATGATCAGCCGCATCCGGGCGGAGACGCCGTCGGTGCTCTGTTTGGTGACCTTGGAATAGTCGTCGAGGAAGCCGAGGACGCCGTAGCTGGTGGTCACCAGGATCGCGGTCCAGACATAGACGTTGGTCAAGTCGCCCCAGAGCAGGGTTCCGCCCAGCAGGCCCGCCAGGATCATCAGCCCGCCCATGGTGGGGGTGCCGGCCTTTTCGGTGATGTGGCGGGCGATGCCTTCCTTGCGGATCGGCTGGCCCTTGCCCTGGCGGGATTGCAGCCAGCGGATAAAGCGCGAGCCCATGGCGACGACGATCACCTGGGCCGTCACCACCGACAGCAAAGACCGGAAGGTCAGATATCTCAGGAGGTTAAGCACCGGAACGTAGTGGTGATGCTCGGACAGGCGCAGATAGAGCAGGTACAACATCAGCTCATTTCCCCCGCACCCACGGCCAAACCCGCCAGCGCCTTGGCCAGCGCAGCCGCCTTCGACCCCTTGGAGCCCTTCACCAGCACCACATCCCCCGGCCGGATCGCCTCGGCGAGTCGCGGCTCGAGTTCGGCCGCACTGTCCGCGTAGCCGCCCCGCCGAGTCGGTGGAAGAGATTCCCACAGCGATCGCATCAACGGGCCGGCGCAAAACACCAGATCGACCTTGGCTTCGGCGATGGGTTCGGCCAGGGCGGCGTGGAGGCCGGCGCTCATCTCGCCCAGCTCCAGCATGTCGGTCAGGGCGACGATCCGCCGCCCCCGCGCGCGATGTCCGCCGAGGGTCTTCAGGGCGGCGCCCATGGAGAGGGAGTTGGCGTTGAAGCTGTCGTCGATCAGGGTGAAGTCGCCGCCGTCGATGGCGACCGTGGTCTCCGTGCCCCGGCCGTCCAGCGGCGCGAAAGCCGACAGCGCTTGAAGACCGGTGTCGAGATCGACGTCGAGAGCTTCCAGCATCAGCAAGGCCGCCAGGCTGTTCAGGCCCCACTGCACGCCGGTCTGACGGAGCGCGAAATCGACGCGCCGGCCGTGCAGCGACGCGGCGATGCGCAGGCCGTCCGCCTGTGGGGTGATATCGACCAGGCGCGCCGCGCAGGTTGCGTCAGAGCCGAACGCCCGAACCTCGCAACCCGCCCGCTCGGCCTCGCCCTTCAGCAGATCGAACCAGGAATTGTCAGCGTTGAGGATCGCGATCCCGCCCGCGGGCATGCCGGCGAAGATTTCCGCCTTGGCCCGCGCGACGCCGACCTCCCCGTCCGGGAAGTTCTCCACGTGCACCGGGCCGACGGTGGTGATCACCGCCGCCTGGGGCTGAACCATCCGCGACAGCGGGACGATCTCGCCGGCGTGGTTCATGCCGATCTCGAACACCGCCCGCTCTGTCCCGCGCGGCATCCGCGCCAGGGTCAGCGGCACGCCAATGTGGTTGTTGTAGGAGTGGACCGAGGTGTGGGACGGCCCGGCCAGCTTGAGGCCGGCCGCGATCGCCTGGGTGACGCTGGTCTTGCCGACCGAACCGGTCACGGCGCCGCGCCGGGCGCTGCTGGCCCGCTCCCGCGCCGCCACGCCCAGGTGCTCAAGCGCGACCAGCACATCGCCGACGACGATCCGCGCGCCTGCGCCAAGCTTGGTCGCCAACGCCCCCGCCGCGCCCTTGGCCAGGGCCTGGTCGATGAACTCATGGCCATCGCGCACGCCAGCCAGGGCGACAAACAGGTCGCCAGGCTCGATGGTGCGGGTGTCGATGGAAACGCCGGTGGCGGCGAAGGCTTCGCCGGCGAGAGCCCCGCCGGTAGCCGCCGCGATCTCGGCCGAGGTCCACAAGGGCTGAGAGAACAGCGGCTCAGACATGAGCCGTCTCCAAACCCAGCGCCGCGCGGGTCTGGGCCACATCGTCGAACGGCAGGGTGCGCGCGCCGACGATCTGGCCGCGCTCGTGTCCCTTGCCCGCGACCACCAGGATGTCGCCCTCGCCCAGCAGGCCCGCGCCGGCAGCGATGGCCTTGGCCCGGTCTCCGACCTCGCGCGCGCCGGGCGCCGAGGCGATGATGGCGGCGCGGATGGCGGCGGGTTGTTCCGAGCGCGGATTGTCGTCGGTGACGATGACCACGTCGGCCAGCCGCGCGGCTACCTCGCCCATGATCGGCCGCTTGCCCCGGTCCCGGTCGCCGCCGGCGCCAAACACCACGATCAACCGGCCGGAAACGTGCGGCCGCAGCGCGCTCAGCACGGTCTCGAGCCCGTCAGGCGTGTGGGCGTAGTCGACATAGGCTTCGCCCCCATGCAGTCCGGTCCCAACACGCTGCAAACGCCCCGGCGCGCCCTCGATATGCTCCAGCGCCGCCAGTACCGGCTCGATCTCTTCGCCGGCGGCGATGCAGAGCCCGGCCGCCACCAGGGCGTTGCCCGCCTGGTAGCCACCAACCAGCGGCAGCTTGATATCGTAGGTCCGCCCCTCGGAGACGATGGACAGCAGCTGACCGTCCGCCAGCACCGTCCGCGACGCCAGCTTCAGCGCCTGGCCGCGTTCACCCACCGACATCAGCGGATGGCCAGTGAAGGTCGCCGTGGCGGCGAAGGCGGGAAAAGAATCGCTGTCGGCGTTCAGCACCGCGACGGCGCCGCGCGGCAGCAGGGTGTCGAACAGGCGCAGCTTGGCGGCGCGATAGACGCCCATGGTGGCGTGATAGTCCAGATGGTCCTGGGTCAGGTTCAGAAAGCCCGCCGCTGTCAGCCGCACGCCATCGATCCGCCGCTGATCGATCCCATGCGACGAGGCCTCCAGAGCCAGGTGGGTGACGCCACGCTCGGCCAATTGAGCCAGCAGCCGAGCCACGTCGCCGGCGTCCGGTGTGGTCAGTCCCGGCGGCGTGATCTGTTCGTCGCCAGCCCGCACGCCAAGGGTGCCCATGCTGGCGGCGCGATGGCCGAGGCGGGTGAATATCTGCCGGCAGAAGGTCGCCACCGAGGTCTTGCCATTGGTGCCGGTGACGGCGACGCAGGTCCTGGGCTGCTTACCCCAGAAGGCGGCGGCGGCCAGGGCATAGGTCCGGCGCGGGTCATAGGCCTCGATCACCAGGGCGCCCAGGCCCTCGATCGGCCCGCTGGCGATCACCGCCGCGGCGCCAGCCTGCACGGCGCCGGCGGCGAAGCTCTTGCCGTCGACCTTGGCGCCCGGCAGGGCGGCGAACAGGAATCCCGGCCGCACCAGACGGCTGTCGGCCGTGACGCCGGTGATTTCGGGATCCACGGCCAGATCTTGTTGCAGAAGCGCCGAGAGCCGCATCGCGGTCACCGCTCCTCGCCGTTGAGCTGCTGAGGCGTCAGCGTCTGCTTGGACGCGGTCAGTAGCGAGATCGGCGCGCGCTGAACGCCGAGATAGGGGGCGATCCGCTCCACCACCTTGCCGACCGCCGGCGCGGCGACCATGGCGCCGGTGGCCCAGCCGCCCGTCTGCGCATTGCCTTGCGGTTCGTCTAGCATGATCAGCACGAAGTAGCGATCTGAGCCGATGGGTCCGTCGGTGGGAAAGACGCCCGCGAACGATGACACCTTCTTGGTGGCGTCATAGCGCCCGCCCACTGGCTTCTGAGCTGTCCCGGTCTTACCGCCCAGCCGGTAGCCCGGCGCCTGCAGGTCGGCCGACCGGCCCGTGCCCTGGGCGGCGTTCAAGCGCATCAGGTCGAGCATCTGCCGCGAGGTCTCCTCGGAGATCACCCGGCGACCCTTGGGCGGCTGGTCGATCTTGCGGATGGTCAGGGGGATGTATTCACCGCCGTTCAATATCGAGCCCATGCCGGTCGCAAGCGCCAGCGGACTGACCGAGATGGCCTGACCGAAGGACATGGAGGCGATGGTGCTCTCGTTCAGGTCCTTGGGAACGATCGGACGGGCGGACTCCGCCAACTCGCTCGGCGCCGCGCCAAACAGGCCGAAGCTGCGGAAATAGTGGTCGATCCGATCCCTGCCGGCGAGGATGCCCAGCCGGGCCGCGCCGATGTTGGAGGAGTGGGTGAACACCTCCCAGAGCGGCAGATAGGTGTCACCCTTGTCGAAGTCGTGGATGGCCTTGGAGCGCCCTTCGAGCATCAGCGGCGAGCGGGCGTCGAACTTGGTGTTCAGGGTTGCGACGCCGGAATCCAGCCCCATGGCGACGGTGAACACCTTGAACACCGACCCCGGCTCATAGCGGGCGGCGGCGACGCGGTTCAGCATCTGGTCCGGCGTGGCGGCGCTCAGATTGTTGGGGTCGTAGTAGGGATAGCTGGCCATGCCGAGGATTTCCCCGGTGCGGACGTTGGTGACGATCCCCACCCCGCCAATGGCCTTGAAGGTCCCGGCAGCCTTTTGCAGTTCGTCCTGCAGCGCCGCCTGGACGCGCAGGTCGATGCCCAAGGCGACGGGCTTGCCGTCAGCGCTCTGGTGGACTGGGCCTTCCAGCGCCTTTTCGGCGCCGGCCAGGCCAACGCCGCCCTTGTCGACGAACCCAATCAGGTGCGCCGCGGTGGGGCCCAGCGGATAGACGCGGCGAGATTCCGTCTCGAAGGTGACGCCTGGCAGGCCGAGGTCGTCGATCTGCTGCTTCTGCGCCGGCGTCAGGCTGCCGATCAGATATTGGCGCTTGTCAGCCTTTAGGGCGGCCTCGAGGCGCTGGGCGGACAGTTGCGGCAGGACGGCAGCCAGGTCGCGGCGAACCTCGTCGGCGTTCCAGTTGTCGCGGGGATCATAGTAGAGGCCGTAGTGCGGCAGGTCGATCGCCAGCAGCTGGCCGTTGCGATCCACCAGATCAGCGCGCTGATCCGGCAGGTCGCCCGTCGCGCCTGGCCCATCGATGCCGGAGAACAGCGCCGCCCGGGTCGCCATCGCGCCCAGAATCACAAAGCCGGCGCAAAACACCAGCAGGATGAAGAACATCCGCAGCCGCGTGCTGTCCTCGGCCCGGTCCGCCGCCTTGGCCCGCTCGAAGGCGTGCTCGATCCGCCACAACCGGTCGAACAGCCAGCGGAACGGCTGAGGCGAGCGATAGGGGGCGAGGTCGGCAGGGCGCATCAGTGCGGCGCCCCAACTGGAGTGGAGCTGGCCGAAGGCGTGACCGGCGCCACATTCGGAGCAGCGGGCGCGGCGGCGCTGACCGTCGCGGCGTCGGGCTTGGGCGGTGGCGCATGGGCGATGTCGGCCAAGGCTTCAGACGGAATCTCGTGGCGCGGCGAGATGGGCTGCAGGTTCAGCAGCTGGCCCGAGAGGCTGGCCAGACGCACCGGCTGCTCTTCGCTGGCGACCTCCGCCTGCAGCAGCCGGATCTGGGTATGCTCCTCGTCGATCTGCTGCTGCACCTTGTCGATGTCGCTCGCCGTGCCCCCGGCGCCGGTCTTGGCCATATAGACCACCAGCACCAGGCCGCAGAGCAGCACCGCGCCGGCCAGGTCGATGACCCGCACACCACGCACCCGCCGATCAAGGAATCCGAACAGCTTCATGCCGCGGCCTTCCAGAGGGGCGCGTTCGTGCGAACACCCGCCCGCAGCTTGGCCGACCGGGCGCGCGGATTGGCCTGCATCTCGGCCTCGCTGGCCGTATGGGCGCCGTTGAACAACAGATCGAAGGTCGGCGCGGGACCCGCCGCCGTCGGCGGCAGATGCCGGGACCCGGCGGCGGTGCGCCCTGCCCGCTCGGTGAAGAAGGCCTTCACGATCCGGTCCTCCAGCGAGTGGAAGGTCACCACCGCCAGCCGCCCGCCGGCGCTCAGCACCTGTTCGGCCGCCTCAAGGCCGGCCTCCAGCTCGCTCAGCTCGGCATTGACGGCGATCCGCAACGCTTGGAACGACCGCGTCGCCGGATGGGTCTTGGCGCCGCGCCGGCCGCCCAGGGCGCGCTCGATCACCTCGGCCAGATCCAGGGTGCGGGTGAAGGGTTGTTCGGCGCGCCGCCGCGCAAGAGCCGCCGCGATGCGCCGCGACTTACGCTCCTCGCCATAGACCCAGAAGATGCGCGCCAACTCGGCCGGCTCCGCCTCGTTGACCAGGTCGGCCGCGCTCGGACCCGCCCGCTCCATTCTCATATCGAGCGGGCCGTCCCTCATGAACGAAAAGCCGCGATCGGCTTCGTCCAGCTGCATGGAAGACACCCCCAGGTCGAAGGCCACCCCATCGCACGGCCGATCGATGTGATCGGTCATGGTCGAGAATCGATCTTCAACCAAGCTGAGCCGTTCGCCTGCGCTCAGGGCGGAGACGAAACGCCGCGCCGTGGGATCGCGGTCGAAGGCGATCACGTCCGCGCCGGCGTCCAGAAAAGCCTTGCTGTAGCCGCCCGCGCCGAAGGTGGCGTCGACAATCAGCCGGCCGGGCGCGGGCTGCAACGCCTCGACCACCTCATCAAGTAAAACGGAAAGATGCGGCGCCTCGCTCATCCGGCCGCTCCGATCTTGGCCGCGCGCTGTTGAGCCCGCAGGTTCGCCAGGCCTTCGCGGGCAAGCTGGCGGTGATTGGCGCGCTCGGCCTGGAAGGCGTCGCGGGACCAGACCTGGAACCGGTCACCCAGCCCCACCACCGTGACCCAATCGGTCAGGCCGAACAGGTCGCATAGGTTTTCCGGCAGGGTGATGCGGCCGGCGGTATCGAAGGAAAGCTGGGCCATGCCGCCGCGCAGGGTGAACTCCAGGGAAAACCGCAAGGGATCGCCCGGATCGAGCTCGGTGATCAGCGCTTCATTGCGATCGAACAGGGCCTTGCCGCCGCCCTCGATGCAATCGGCCTCAACCGAAGGAAAACAGAAGACGCCGTCGAAGGGCCCGGCGACGGCCGCGCGGAATTCCGCCGGCACCACGATCCGCCGTTTCGCGTCCAATTGCTTCTCGAAGGTCGAGAAAAACACTGGGCCCACCCTGTCGTCCCCGGCTCCGAACGCCTCCTGAAAGCGCCCCTCGCCGCGTCCCCCGACGCGACTAAGCCGTGCCGATTGGGTTAACATGGGACTAACTGGGATACAATGACACTGAATGCCATTTTGACACAAAATCCAAGATGTCGCAGAGAGTTATGGTTAACAAAAGATGACCAACCAAGAACACACGAAGAACATCCGGGGAAACTTGCCCGGATGGTCGCAGCGCCTCGCTGACGCGCTAATGCTGAGTTGAAAACCAGACGGCCTGTAAGCCGGGTTCTGTCCGCCCCACGCCCCCTTGCAAGCAAGATGGGTGAGACGCGACGGTCATTCCTCTGGACCGGCCATTGCTGGACGGTTCTCGCGACCTACCCGGACGACTCGGGCCGGCGAGCCCTACCGTGATCCCGAAAGACCCAGCGCGTCGTCCCTATTCGGTCTTGCTCCAAGCGGGGCTTGCCATGCCGTCCCTGTCGCCAGGTCCGCGGTGGGCTCTTACCCCACCCTTTCACCCTTCCCTCCCGCACGAATGAGGAAGGAGGTTTGCTTTCTGTGGCGCTATCCCTGGGGTCGCCCCCGGCGGGCGTTACCCGCCGCCTTTTCGCCGTGGAGCCCGGACTTTCCTCGACCCCGCAAGCGGAGCCGCGACCGCCCGGCCGTCTGGTTCGCGATAAGGGTGAGGGTTGGGACCAAGAAGGTCAAGTCGAGGTCCAGCTTGACCAACGAACAGCCCAGACGAGACTGGCGAGCCTTGGAGGCGGCTCAATGCGCGATTCCGGTCAGAAATTCGGCCTTGGTCTTGAGCAAGACTCGAACAGATTGGTCGAGCCCAATCCCCTGTGGCCGCAAGCCTTCTCCGAGGAAGCCGTCCGCATAAAAGCCGCGCTAGGCGATCGCGCCCTGGCCATAGAACACTATGGCAGCACCGCCGTGCCAGGCCTTCGCGCCAAACCGATCATCGACCTTCTGATCGGCGTCGCCGACATTGGCGAAGGGCTTAACTTCATCGAGCCCATGGCGACCCTGGGATACGACTACGCCGGCGACCAAGGCATCCCCGATCACCACATCTTCGGCAGGGGCATCGCCAGAACGCACCTGGCCCACGTGGTGGTCTACGAAAGCGACCAGTGGCGGCAATCCCTCCGCTTTAGGGACCGATTGCGAAATGAACCGGACGTCCGCGCGACCTACGAGGCGCTGAAACTGGAACTTGCGGCGACAACATCGACGAGGGGCGAGTACACCGCCGGCAAGACCGCCTTCGTTGCGCGGATTAGCGCCTCAGGCTGAGCGATACCGTCGGACCGCCGGCTTATCCCAGCTTGGCGTAGAGGTAGACGTCATGGAAGGCGTCCTTCCAGAAGCCATGGTCTCGCAACAGGCCTTCGCGCTCAAAGCCGTGCCGTTCAAGCAGCGCCCAGGATCGCTGGTTCTCAGGCAGGACCAGGGCCTCGATCCGGCGCAGGCCAAGCCTATCGAAACCAAAGCCAAGCATGGCGGGCAGCGCCTCGGCCATCACCCGCCTGCCCCACCAGCCGCGCACCACGTCATAGCCGATCTCGCCGCGGCAGCCGTACGTCCACACCAGAGAATTGAAGCCGCAAGTACCCACATGCTCACCGCTCGCCCGATCGTGGATCGCCCAACGCACGCCCCTGCCCTCGGCGCGCGCCGTCTCGATCCGGTCCATGATCGCGGCGGCCTGATCCAGATGGGCGAGCGGCTCGAGATTGGTGAGTCTCACGACCTCCGGGTCGGACAGTTCGGCGAAGAACCCGGCCAGATCGCCGGACGACAACGGTCGAAGCTCAAAGCGTTCGGTGGGCAAAACCAGGTCGCCGGCAAGCGTCTGCGCGAAGGGGCTCTCGCTCACCCCGCGTCTAGCCGCAGAAGCTGCACCAACCGTGCGCGGGTCTCGCCATCGGCGATGCCGTCGACGCGGGATTGGCGCCAATGGCGCTGGAAGGCGGTGACGATGGTCTCGGTGTCGTCGTCATAGGCGCCTGACGGGGCGCAGTTGTAACCCAGCCTTGTCATGCCAGCCTGCAGCGCGAACACGCCCGTGCCCTGGTCGCCCTTGGCCAGTGGCGCGCCGGGCGAAGCCGGCGGCTCGACCCACAGCCCATGTCCCGCCGCCGCCAGCCGCGCCCAGGGGAACAGCTCGCCCGGGTCGTCCTTACGGCCCGGCGCGATGTCGGAATGGCCGAGGATGCGGTCGTTGGGAACCATCCAGCGGCCGCGGATATCGGCCAGCAGCGCCAGCACGCTCTCGATCTGCACGTCGGGGAACGGCCGATAGCCCCACTCATGGCCGGGATTGACGATCTCGATACCGATGGAGACACCGTTCAGGCCCGTCTCGCCCTTCCAGAAGGACAGACCAGCGTGCCAGGCGCGGCGGGTTTCCGGCACCAGGGCGAAGATCCGACCGTCTTCCTCGACCATATAGTGGGACGACACCTTGGCCACGGGATCGCGCAGGCGCGCCAGGGCCGCCTCGCCGGTCTGCATGCCGGTGTAGTGGAGGATGATCATATCCGGCGGCGCCGTACGGGCGTCGAAGTTCGGCGACGGCGCGTCGATCAACTGCATGAGGATGACTGCTTGGTAAAAAAGGCTTGGGGAACGGCTAGCGTCCGTTCTCGTCCCAGCCGTAGGCGATCCAGTGGCCGCCGACGTTGCGGGCTTCGATCACCGAGGAGTTCTTGGTGTGAACGGTGCGGCGCGCGCGCAGGGCCAAGCCGGCCAGCCAGAGGGTCGCCGCGCCCATAATCGCGATCACGGCCAGGGTGGCGGCGAAGAAGATGGCCAGCACCGCGCCGACCGCGACGGCCGCCGTGGTCGCCAGGGCGCCGCCCAGCCAAGCCAAGCTGCGGAATGCGCCGCCAAGAGGCGCGCCGGTCAGGCCGCTCGAAACGCTGATGGACTCCGGCATGACGACCCTTTCGCCTTCTATGGTCCGCCTTGAAGCTTCAATGTCGGCGCGAAGGCCACGGTCGTCAACAGGGCGGGCTCAAACGATCATGTTATCGCCAAGTAGTGTGGCGACAATGTGCAGGCCGCCGGTTTAGTGCGCCGCCGCCATCGCCCGGCGCTCGCGCGTCACTGCATCAAACGCCACGTTCAGCGCCTTGGCCTTGGCCAGGGCGACGTCGACATACTCGGACGGCAGGCCGCGAGCGATCACCTTGTCCGGGTGAGTCTCAATAAGCGCCTGACGCCAGGCGGTATGGACCGCCTCGTCGCTGGCGTCGGCGGGCACGTCCAGCACGGCATAGGGATCGCCGGCCGCCAAGCCCAAATGAGTGGCCTTCATGCGCCGGAATGTCAGCGGCGACAGCTCGAACAGCGCGCAGACGCGCTCCAGATATTCCAGCTCCCCGGCCGTCACCACACCGTCGGCGCCGGCGATATGGAACAGGCCGTCCAGCACGTCTTCCAGCAGTTTGGGGCAGCCGCGATAGCGGAAGGACAGCCGGCGGGCATAGCTTTCAAACCCGTGCGTGGTCTGCCGCGCCAGGTCGTAGAGGCGGCGGACATTCGGCTCCGAGCGGGCGTCCGGCTGGAACACCTCGGCAAACGCTTCGAACTCGCTATGGTCGGCGCGGCCGTCGGCCTTGGCCAGCTTGGCGCCAAGGGCGGTCACCGCGGTCGAGAAGGCCGGATCCTCGCCAGGTAGGCCTGGGGGACAATCCGGGCAATCGGCCGCGTCCACGCTGCGCGCGGCAAGACTTGCTATGTTGCGCCAGAAAGTCATTGAAGACCCAAGTCTAGATTCAAAACGCTCAAATGGCAACGCGCGACCCACCCTCTGTACGCAACTCATGGCTGTTCTGGATCGATCGCGGCGGCACCTTCACCGACGTAATCGGCCAGCGTGGCCTTGAGGATACGGTCACGCTGAAACTTTTATCGGTGTCCGACGCCTACGAGGACGCCGCCGTAGAGGGCATGCGCCGCCTGTTGGCGGTCGGTGAGGGCGAGCCCTTTCCAACAGATCAGGTCGCGGCGATCAGGATGGGGACCACCGTCGCCACCAACGCCCTGCTCGAGCGCAAGGGCGCCAAGACCCTGTTCGTAGCGACCGAAGGATTCAAGGATAGCTTGATCCTGGGCGACCAGGCGCGGCCGGACCTGTTCGCGCTCGACATCGTCAAGCCGACGCCGCTCTACACCGGCGTGATCGAGGCCGGCGAACGGCTGGACGCAAACGGCCGGGTGCTGCGCGCCCTGGACCCCGACGCGCTGCGCCGACGGCTGCGCGACGCCGTGGCTGATGGGTTCACATCGGCGGCGATCGCCTTCCTGCATGCCGATCTGAACCCAACTCATGAGCTGGAAGCAGGTCGTATCGCTACTGAAGTCGGCTTTGGCTTCGTCGCCTTGTCGCATCAGGTCTCGCCCCTGCCCCGCTACATCCCGCGCGCCGAGACCACCGTCGCCGACGCCTATCTCACCCCCGCCGTCCAGGCCTACGCCCAGCGGGTCCTTCATGCCGTAGGCGGTGCGCCGCTCTATTTCATGACCTCGGCGGGCGGGCTGGTGCGGGCAGAAGCCTTCCGGGGCCGCGACGCGGTGGTCTCCGGCCCAGCCGGCGGCGTGGTTGGCGTAGCGCGGACCGCGCTGGCGGCGGGATCGAGCGCGGTGCTCGGCTTCGACATGGGCGGCACCTCAACCGATGTCTGCCGCTACGCCGGCGCACTGGAGCGGCGCGATACGGCCAGGGTCGCGGGCGTGAAGCTGCGCAGCCCGATGCTGGATGTTGAAACGGTGGCGGCCGGCGGCGGCTCAATTCTCTCCTTCGACGGCCTGCGCGCTCGGGTGGGGCCGGACAGCGCCGGCGCCGATCCGGGTCCCGCGGCTTACGGGCGCGGCGGCCCGGCCACCATCACCGACGCCAACCTGGTGCTGGGGCGCATCGACCCCTCGGCCTTTCCCAGCCTGTTCGGACCCCGCCACGACCAGCCGCTGGACATCGTGGCGGCGCGGGCTCGCCTGTCCGAGCTGGCGCGAACCATGGGCGCACCTAGCGCCGAGGTCGCCGCCGAAGGGTTTGTGAGGGTCGCCGTCGAGCAAACCGCCCAGGCCGTTCGCCGCATCTCCACCGAGCGCGGGTTCGATCCGCGCGATCATGATCTGGTGGCCTTTGGCGGCGCCGCCGGCCAGGTCGCCTGCGCCGTCGCCGAAGCGCTGGGCGTGCGCCAGGTTCTCAGCCCGCTCTACGCCAGCCTGCTGTCCGCCTGGGGCATCGGCCAGGCCGAGATCACCAGCCTGCGCCAACAAGGCCTCGATGCGCCCCTGGACGCCCAGGGCTGGGTGCGCGCGAAGGCCGCCGTCGAGCGCCTTGCAAAAGAAGCGGCCGCCGACCTCGCCGCCCAGGGCGAGAACCTGCATAGCTCGGCTGCCCGCCTGCGCCTGCGCTATGACGGCGCCGACGCCGCCCTTCCCGTTTCTCTCACCACGCTCGCCGAAGCTCGAGCCACATTCGAGGCCGACCATCGCCGGCTGTTCGGCTTCGTCGAGCCGGACCTGGCCATCGTCATCGCTAGCGTCGAGGTCGAGGGCTTGGCGCTCCCCGTATCGGCGCTCACACTTCCTCATCCTGAGGCGCCCGCGCAGCGGGCCTCGAAGGACGCCGCGGCGGATCAAGTGCGTCCTTCGAGGCCCGCCGCTTCGCGCCGAGCGCCTCAGGATGAGGACCTTGGAAGGGCGGGGCTGATGACCTTCGACGGCAACAGCATCCAAGCCCCCGTTATCGTCGCCGACGCCCTCGCCGCGGCCATCGACGGTCCCGCCCTGATCGTGCGCGGCGACACCCAGATCGCCGTGGCGCCCGGCTGGCGGGCCAGCGCCGAGGCCGATGGCCTGATCCGGCTGGTCAAGACTGGCGACGCCGACCGAACCGAGACGACGTCTTTAGACACGCCAGACCCCGTGACCCTGGAGTTGTTCAACCGCCGTTTCATGGGCGTGGCCGAGGCCATGGGCGCGGCGCTGGAGCGGACGGCCCATTCGGTGAATATCAAGGAGCGGCTCGATTTCTCTTGCGCCCTGTTCGACTCGGATGGTGGCCTGGTGGCCAACGCCCCGCACATGCCGGTACACCTGGGCTCCATGGGCGCCAGCGTCCGCGCCGTGCGCGACCGGCATCCCGTGCTGCATCCAGGCGAAGCCTTCGCCCTGAACAACCCCTACGCCGGCGGCACCCACCTGCCGGACATCACCGTGGTCATGCCGGTGTTCGTCGGCGCGGCCGGCACGCCGGACTTCTACGTCGCCGCGCGAGGACACCACGCCGATGTCGGCGGCGTCCAGCCCGGCTCCATGCCGCCCTTCTCCAAGACCATCGACGAGGAAGGGGTGCTGCTGGACGCCCTGCCGATCATGAAGCACGGCCAGTTTCTCGAAGCCGAGACCGAAGCCGCCCTCACCGTCGGCCGCTGGCCCGCGCGCAACCCGGCGCAAAACCTGGCCGACCTGAAGGCGCAGATCGCCGCCTGCCAGACCGGCGCGGCCACTGTCGCGGGGATGATCCAGGCCCATGGCGCGGAAACAGTTCGCCGCTACATGGGTTTCGTTCAAGACAACGCCGAGGCCAGCGTTCGCCGGGCCATCGGCAGTCTGAAAGACGGATCGGCCCGCGTGCCCATGGATGGCGGCGGCGAGATCGTGGTCGCCACCACGGTCGACGCCGAAAAGGGCGAGGCGGTGCTGGACTTCACCGGAACCAGCCCGGTGCTGCCCACCAACTTCAACGGCCCCTCGGCCATCGTCGACGCCGCCGCCCTCTATGTCTTCCGCACCCTGGTGGACGATGACATCCCGTTGAACGCCGGTTGTCTGAAGCCGCTGCGGATCATCGTCCCGCCCGGCTCCATGCTGGCGCCGAGCGCGCCCGCCGCCGTGGTCGCCGGCAATGTCGAAACCAGCCAGCACGTGGTCGACGCCCTCTTTCTGGCGCTGGGGGTGATGGCCAACGCCCAGGGCTCGATGAACAACTTCACCTTCGGCGACGAGCTGCGGCAGTATTACGAGACCATCTGCGGGGGTGCGGGCGCAAGCTCGCGCGCCGCCGGCGCCAGCGGCGTCCACACCCATATGACCAATTCGCGACTGACCGACCCGGAAATCCTCGAACGGCGTTTCCCAGTCCGGGTGGAGGAATTCTCCCTGCGCGCCGATTCTGGCGGCGAAGGCGGTCACAGAGGCGGCGATGGCGTGGTGCGGCGCATCCGATTCCTAGGCGCGATGGAAGCGGCCCTGCTCTCCACCCGCCGCGACCACGCGCCGCAAGGCCTGGCCGGCGGCGGACCCGCACGCCCGGGGCGACAACGCTTGATCGCGGCCGATGGCCGGGTAAAGGAACTCTCTGGCTGCTTTTCCATTACAGTGCAGCTTGATGACGTGATCGAGATTGAAACCCCCGGGGGCGGCGGTTTCGGCGATCGCGTCCTCTGACGTTGACGAGGATTATGACCGATGGCCAAAGCCGCCCTTCTCGCCCTTGCGCTCTTCGCCGCCGCGCCCGCCTTCGCGGCTGAGCCGCCCGCGACGATTTCAGTCCAGGATCAGGGTTCGGATGAAATCCCCCCCGGCGCGCCCACCGACGACTACGGCTTCGTGGCCTGGTGCTATGGCGCCCTGGATGAATCGATCGGCGTCTATCAGACGGTCCTGCCCGACCTGAAGGACATCGACGCCAAATTCGGCTCGCCGGTGAAAGAAGCCACGCCCTACGGCGAGGACATCGTCGACGAACATAAGGCCCTGAAGCGGTTCGCGGCGGCGTTGGAAGCCGCCGAGCGCGCCAGCCCGCAACCGATCGCCGCCGAGGGCGTCAAGGCGATGAACCTGGGCCGGTCGATCTGGGATCCCGCCAAGCAACAACCCCGCCGCCAGCTCGCTCACGCCTGGCTGATGTGGGGCCTGCCGAACCGCTGCGAATCGACCGCCAAGACGCTGAAGACCCGCGCCACCCTGCTCGGCCAGGCCCTGGCGGTCGGCGCGCCGAAGGTGGATGGGCCGGAACATACCGAGGCGCCGCCGCCTCCGCCGGCCGCCCCGACGCCCCCGAACTCGCAGAGCATCGACACCCTGCTTGATTCCGGCGCGGGCGCTTCCGGCACAAAGCCCAAGGACACAAGCGGCCCAAGCAACTAGGAATCGGTTGGACGGATCGCCGCAAGCGCCGCGCATAGTCAAATATCGACTTTAATTACAATAGCTTACAGACGAGTTTCGCGCCCTTGACGCTTTGCGGTGGCGTCTATAGGTTCCGCCGCGATCAAACGAGGCCACGCGTGACCAGCGCCGGGGTCGACGAGACTTGTCAGCCGTCATGCCGCAACCGGAAGACACCCGCGAAGAGGCGCTTCGGCGTCTCGACAAGGACTTGGACGCCTTCGACGCCAAACGTAAGGCTCAGGCATCTCCTCTTGGAGACGCCAGGGCGGCGAGCGATGGCTACCGCATGCTGGCGGGTTTGATCGGCGGTTTGCTTGGGGGACTTGGCTTAGGCTGGACCTTCGATCATTTCGTCGGCACCAGCCCCTGGGGTCTGATCAGCGGTCTGCTGCTCGGCCTGGGGGTTTCGACCTATGCGGCCATTCGCAACGCCAGTCAGATGAGCGCGCGGATGGTGGAAAAGTACGGGACGGCGCCGCCGGCCCCGGACACTGATGGAGACGAGTAAGGGCGATGGCCGCGATTGAGCCGATGGAACAGTTCATGGTCCACAGGATCGTGAAACTTGGCCCTGTCCACGTTCCGGGCATCGGCGAACTGGATCTGTCCATCACCAACTCCGTTCTGTTCATGCTGATCGCCTCGGCGATCATCACCCTCTTCTTCCTGGCGGCCTCCAAGCGTGAAGTCGTGCCGGGCCGCCTGCAGTCGCTCGCTGAGACCCTTTACGACTTGGTCGACAAAGGCCTGACCGGTCCGATGATCGGCGATCGCGGCCGGCCCTTCCTGCCCTTCATCTTCACCCTGTTTTCGCTGATCGCGGTGATGAACATCATCGGCCTGTTCCCGCTGATGTTCACGGTGACCTCGCAGCTCGCCGTGACGGCGATCCTGGCCATCATGACCTTCCTGACCGTGGTCGTGATCGGCTTCATGCGGAACGGCCTGGGCTTCTTCAAGCTGTTCGCCCCCAGCGGCGTCGGCGTGATGGTCTTCTTCCTGGCCCCGATCGAGTTCATCTCCTTCCTGGTGCGCCCCGTCACCCTGGCCATGCGGTTGTTCGGCAACATGATCGGCGGCCACGTGGTCATGTATATGTTCGCCAGCTTCGTGATCGGCCTTGGCGCCTTCGCGATGCATGGCGGCCTCGCCAGCCTCGGCTTCCTGGGTTCCGCCCTGTCGCTGGCCATGGTGGTCGCGCTGATGGCCCTGGAATTCATCGTGGCCTTCCTTCAGGCCTTCGTCTTCGCCGCTCTGACCTGCACCTATCTGTCAGACGTCGTGAACCTCGACCACGGTCACTGATCACTTCACCTTAAAGACACCTCAAAGGGGACTACTCCAAATGGACGTTACTGCAGCCAAGTACATCGGCGCGGGTCTGGCCATGACCGGCCTGATCGGCGCGGGCGCCGGCCTCGGCATCCTGTTCGGCAACTACCTGCAAGCCGCCATGCGCAACCCGGCGGCCGCCGCCAGCGAACGGCCGATGCTGTTCCTGGGCTTCGCCGTGACGGAAGCCATGGGCATCTTCGCCCTCGTGATGGCCTTCATCATCCTGTTCGTGAAGGTCTAAGCCCAACTCATGTCGGCCCTAGTCCTTCTTGCGGCGGAAGCCGCCGCCAGCGCCTCTGGCGCCGGCGATTCCGGCTCCGGCGGCCTGCCCCAGTTCGACCTGGCCAAATGGCCCGGTCAAATGGTGTGGATGCTGATCGTCTTCGGCGTCATGCTCTTTCTGTTCGCCAAGGTGTTCGTGCCCCGTGTGGGCGGGACCATCTCCGACCGGGAAGATCGGATCGCCGGCGATATCGGCGACGCCCGGCGCCTGAAGGACCAGGCCGACCAGCAGGCCGCCACGGCGGCCTCCGAAATGGTGGCCGCACGGTCGTCGGCGCATAAGCTTGCGATCGACGCCAAGGCCAAGGCCGCCGCCGACACCGCCGCGCAAGAGGCGGTCGAGGAAGCCCGGCTGAATGAGACCCTGGCCAAGGCGGAAACCCGCATCGGTGCGGCGCGCGATCAGGCCATGAGCCACGTACGCGACATCGCCAGCGAGACCGCCCAAGCCATCGTCGCCCATCTGACCGGGCGTGAGGCCAGCGCGGCCGAAGTGAAGTCGGCCCTCTCGGGCCAAGCCTAAGGACACGGCGATGGATATTCTTCAGAACGCCGAATTCTGGGTCGCGATCGGCCTGCTGATCTTCATCGGCGCCCTGCTCTTCGCCAAGGTCCCGGCCATGGCCATGAAGGCCCTGGACGCCCGCGGGATCAAGATCAAGGCCGAGCTCGACGAGGCCGTGCGCCTGCGCGAGGAAGCCTCCCACCTGCTCGATCAGATCAAGGCTCAGCGGCTGGAAACCGAAAAGCTGGCGGCCGAGATTCTGGAGTCGGCCCACGCCGAAGCAGAACGCCTGCGGGCCGAGGCCAAGACCAAGCTGGCGGAGTCCATCAAGCGCCGCCAGGAGCTGGCGGAGCGCAAGATTTCCATCGCCGAGGCCCAGGCCGCCGCGGACGTCAAAGCCGCCGCCGCCGACCTCGCCGCCCAGATCGCCGAACAGGTGCTGACCGAGCGCGTGAAAGGCCTGAAGGCCGATCCGCTGGTGGACGCCGCCGTGTCCGGCCTGGCTGGGCGGTTCCAGTAGGGTTCGCCCCTGCTCTTGCTCGGTTCGCGGATCGAGCGATCAGAAATCCAGTCCCAAATATCGCGTCTTTCCCGGCCTTGTGCCAGGGATTCATTGGACGCGAGCGGCTGGAATGACACTGCGACGGATCGACCGGGGTAAACTTGCGAGGTTTCGCGCCCAATGGGCCCCAGGCACAAGGCCGGGGGAGGCGATGTATTTGGGATCGAGGACCTGGTCCTCAAGCCTCTGTGCACGCCAGGTCAAGCGACCCGCGTTTCGCATCATCCAGATTCAAAAATGAATCCTAGCGACGGCTGCGGAAATATTGCCGGCGCCAGTGGCCGGCTCTACGCCAGCGGTGCGGCAGCATCATCCGCTCGATCCGCAGCAGTTGCTGCCAGGCGACCGGGAAGACTTCGGGTTCGCGGCGGATCAGCCGACGGACCGGGAAGATAAAGCGCGGGTGGCGGTGTTGCAGCGTCACGAACTGACGACGCGCGCGAGGCGAATGCCGCAGCACCATGATCAAGCCCACCACCAGCAGCGGCAGCCCGAGGTGCCCCGGCAGCAGCGCCAGGGCGAAACCGCCGATCACCAGGACCGCGCCCGTGCCGACGATGGCCAGACGCACGGCCTCATGCGTGAGACGGCGCACGAACGCCATCGCACCCGCCAGAGGCGCGGTCAGCAAGGGTTCAGGGCGCAGTGACACGGCTTCGGTCATAACTCTCAGGAATGGCGAAGCTGAGGCCGAAAACACTCGGGACTCAGCGGGGCTGGCGGATTAGGGCCTCATATGCGTACGAGGCCCACCTTAGCCAAGGGGGTGTTGCCGGGCCGCTAACCTTGATGGTGTAAATAGAATGAACCGTGGCAATTCAGTCGCACCGCGCGACTCGACGGCAACGGCCTCGGCGCGAGCTCAAGCCAGCTCGAGATGAAAACAAATCCTTAAATCCATGGGCCTAGGGTCAGCCTCCGAAAGCCCCATCACGAGGGGAGGAAGGCAGGCCCATGACCATCGCTTCGAACTATCGTCGCGCGGCTCACGAACATTTCGAACCGGGTGACGACCTCGACCCGCACGCCCAGCGACGCCTGCGCGGCCAGTTGGAACAGATCGACTACACCGCCTATGCGGCCAATCGCGAGGTGGTCGGCGCCATGCTCGGCGCGGCCGACGCACAGAAGTTCCAGAAGCTCGGCGTCGCCGCGGCCCAGGCCAGAGCCCGTTGGGTCGCCGCGGCGCTTTCAGCCACCGAAGCGGGCCAGCCGCCCAGCCATGAGCACATCGAAAAGATCGCCCGCCTGCGGATGGCCTTCGAAGAGCTCAGCGAGGTCTATGACGCCCTCCGCCGCATGGTCGAGCGCGGCTACGTAGCCTTCGCCGCGCCCGGCGCCTAGGCGGCTTCAGGCGTCCACTTCAGCTTTGGTTTGCGCGCCGCCAGGGTCTCGTCCAGCCGGCGAAGCGGGGCCTGCACCGGCGCCGCCTTGAAACGATCTGCCTCGTTACCCTTGGCCGCAGCCGCCAACGCCGCCAGCACGTCGCAGAACCGGTCCAACTCGGCCTTGGACTCCGTTTCGGTCGGCTCGATCAGCATCGCGCCATGGACCACCAGCGGGAAGTACATGGTCATGGGGTGGAAGCCCTCGTCGATCATCGCCTTGGCGAAATCGAGGGTGGTCACCCCCGTCCCTTCCAACCAGGCGTCGTCGAACAGGGCCTCGTGCATGCAGGGCCCTTCGAACGCCGCCGTCATCACGCCCGACAGCCGCGCCTTGATGTAGTTGGCGTTCAGCACCGCGTCCTCGGCCACCTGCCGCAGGCCGTCGGCGCCGTGGCTCATCATGTAGCTCAACGCGCGCACATACATGCCCATCTGACCATGGAAGGCCGACAGGCGGCCGAAACTCTGCGAGCCCTCGGCATGTTCGGTGAGCGACAGGCCGCCTTCGCCATGGACGACCCAGGGCGCCGGCGCAAAGGGCGCCAGGGCTTCGCTCAGCACCACCGGCCCCGCGCCTGGACCACCGCCGCCGTGGGGCGTCGAGAAGGTCTTGTGCAGGTTGATGTGCATGGCGTCGACGCCCAGATCCGCCGGCCGCACCCGACCGACGATGGCGTTGAAGTTGGCGCCGTCGCAGTAGAAGTAGGCCCCCGCCGCGTGGGTCAGCCGGGCGATCTCGACGATGTCGCGTTCGAACAGTCCGCAGGTGTTGGGGTTGGTGACCATGATGGCCGCAACGTCGGGACCGAGCTTGGCCTCGAGATCCGCGAGATCGACCCGACCGTCGGCGGTCTGGGCGATCTCCTCGACCACATAGCCCACGAAGGCCGCCGTGGCGGGGTTGGTGCCGTGGGCGGATGTCGGGACCAGAACCCGCTTGCGCGCGTCTCCACGGGCCTCGTGAGCCGCGCGAATGGCCAACAGGCCGCAGAGCTCGCCGTGGGCGCCGGCCTTGGGGGTCAGGGCGACGGCAGGCATGCCGGTCAGGGTCTTCAGCCAGTGGGCCAGGCTGTCCATCAGCTCCAGGGCGCCCTGGATGGTGGAGACAGGCTGCAGCGGGTGGATGTCGCCGAAGCCGGCCAGCCGCGCCATCTTCTCATTCAGGCGCGGGTTGTGCTTCATCGTGCACGAGCCCAGCGGGTAGAGCGCCAGGTCGATGGCGTGGTTCTTTTGGCTGAGACGCACATAGTGGCGGAGCGTCTCCGGCTCTGACAGGCCAGCGAGACCAATAGGCTCCTTACGGACCAGATCGCCCAGGTCGCTTCCGTCTTCCGCCGGCTCGGCCAGATCGACGCCGGTCTTGTCCCAACCGCCCAGTTCGAACAGCAAGGGTTCCGGCTGCAACAGGCCACGGCCACCCAGGATGCTCAGGGTGTCGTTCGCGGGCGTTTGGGTATCCGTCTCGGGCCGTGTCGGGCGGCCAACGTTCAGCATGCTCATCAGAGGGCTCCCTTCAGCGCGGCGGCCAGGGTTTCGATGTCGGAATCGGTGGTGGTCTCGGTGGCGGCGATCAGCAGCACGTCGTCCATGCCGGCGTGCGGCGCCAGGCGAGAATAGGGCACGCCGGCGATCACCCCCTGCCCGGCCAGCGTCTCGACGACACCGGCGGCGGGCTTCGAAAGACGGACCGCGAACTCGTTGAAGAAGCGCGGCGTCAGCACCTCGACCCCGGCGACCGCACCGACGGCCTTGGCCGCCTTGCGCGCCTGGGCGTGGTTGATCTTGGCCAGTTTGCGCAGGCCGACCTCGCCGAGCAAGCTCATGTGGATGGTGAAAGCCAGGGCGCAGAGCCCTGAATTCGTGCAGATGTTAGACGTAGCCTTGTCGCGGCGAATATGCTGTTCGCGGGTGGACAGGGTCAGCACGAAGCCGCGCCGACCTTCCGCATCGAGGGTCTCGCCGCAGAGTCGGCCCGGCATCTGGCGGACGAACTTTTCCTTGGCCGCGAACAGGCCGACATAGGGCCCGCCGAAGTTCAGGCCATTGCCGATCGACTGGCCCTCGGCCGCCACGATGTCTGCGCCCATTTCGCCGGGGGACTTCAGCAAGCCAAGGCTCACGGCCTCGGTGGTCACCACCACCAGCAAGGCGCCAGCGGCGTGAGCGGCCTCGGCGATGGCGGTCACGTCCGTGGCTGTGCCGAACACGTTCGGGGTCTGCACGACCACGCAGGCCGTCTCGCCATCCACCGCGCCGCTGACAGCGGCCTCGCCATCGATCGCGGCCGCCTGAGAGATCACCTCGACACCGGCCACGTGAGCCAGGGTGCGGATGGTGTCGGCATAGTGGGGATGCAGGCCGCCGGACAGGATGACCTTGGCGCGCTTGGTGACGCGGCAGGCCATCATCACCGCCTCGGCCGCGCCGGTGGATCCGTCATACATGGAGGCGTTGGCCACATCCATGCCGGTCAGGGCTGCGACCTGGGTCTGGAACTCGAACAGATATTGTAGCGTGCCCTGGGCGATCTCGGGCTGGTAAGGCGTGTAAGACGTAAGAAATTCCGACCGCTGGATGATATGGTCCACGCTGGCCGGAACATGGTGCCTGTAGGCGCCCGCGCCGCAAAAGAATGGCCCCTGCCCCGCCGCCCGATTGCGCGCGGCCATGGTCGACAGCGCCCGCTCCACCTCCATCTCGCCGAGGTGGTTCGGCAGATCGACCGTCCCACCGCGACGGGCCGACGCAGGCACATCGATGTAGAGGTCGTCGATCGAGGCGGCGCCGATCACGGCCAGCATGTCGGCGCGATCGGTCGGCGTAAGGGGCAGGTAGCGCATGGGTTACATCATCCTGTCATCCTGGCTCTGAGCCGGGATGACCGTGGTCTAGAGGGTGGCGAGAAAGGCTTCGTAGGCGTCGCGGTCCATCAGGGCGTCAACCTCGGTGGGGTTGGACAGCTTCACCTTGGCGAACCAGCCGGCGCCTTCGGGCTCGGCATTGACCACGTCGGGGCTGTCGCCGAGGGCCGCGTTGGCCTCGACCACCTCGCCCGACACCGGGGCGTAGACGTCCGAGGCGGCCTTGACGCTCTCGACCACGGCAAGGTCGCCGCCGGTCTTGACCACCTTGCCGACCGCCGGGGTCTCGACGAACACCACATCCCCCAGCTGCTCGGCGGCATAGGCGGTGATGCCGATGGTGGCGACGTCACCGTGGACCTCGATCCACTCATGATCCTTGGTGAAACGCATAGGCTGTCCTCTCAAAGGCTACGCACGTAGCGGTGGGGAACGAAGGGCATGGACACGACCTCGGCGCCCTGAGGCTTGCCGCGGACGATGACTTTCAGCGCCGTGCCGACGGCGGCAAAGGCTGGCGAGACGAAGCCCATGGCGATGGGCGCGCTGAGCGAGGGCGCGAAGCCGCCGCTGGTGACCTTGCCGACCACCACGCCCGCGGCGTCGGTGATTTCCGCGCCTTCGCGGGCCGGGGCGCCTTCCAGCACCCGCAGGCCGACCCGGACCCGCGCCAACTCGCCGCCCTTCTCGCGCGCCACCCGTTCGGCGCCAGGGAAGTCGCCGGCTTTCAGCCGACGCTTCGAAACCGCGAAATCCAGCGCCGCCTCGATGGGAGAGACGGTCTCGTCGGCGTCGTGGCCATAGAGCGGCAGGCCGGCTTCCAGACGCAGCGAATCCCGCGCGCCCAGGCCGATCGGATGCGTCCGCTCATCGTCCAGCAGTTTGGCCCAGAAGGCCGGCGCGGCGTCGGGCTTGATCAGGATCTCATAGCCGTCCTCGCCGGTATAGCCGGAGCGGGCGATGGTCACCTCGCCGCCGGCGTAAGATGTCCGGGCGAAGGTCATGAAGGTGAGTTTCGCCGCATCGGGGATCAGCGCCGCCAGCACCGCGGCCGCTTCAGGTCCTTGCAGCGCGATCAGGGCGCGGTCGTCGGCACGGGCCAGGGTCGCCCTGCCGTCGGCCGCCGCCACGAACAGGGCGAAGTCGCCATCCTTGGTGGCCGCGTTGACGACCACATAGAGCGCCCCTTGAAGCTCTGGCGCGGCGGGCCGGCCGATCATCAGGTCGTCGATCAGGCCGCCGTCCTTGTTGAGCAGCAGGGTGTAGCGAAGTTGGCCCGGCTTCAGCCCCTTGATGTCACCGCAGACCAGGGTCTCGGCGATGGCCGCGATCGCCGCGTGGTCGGCGTCAGCGTCTCCAGTCTTCTCGTTCAGGCTGAAGAAGGATGGGCCCATGTGGGAAACGTCGAAGGCGCCGGCGTGCTCGCGCGTCCACAGATGCTCTTTCAGCACCCCGTCGCGGTACTGCACCGGCAGTTCATAGCCGGCGAAGGGCACCATCCGGCCGCCAGCCGCGACATGGGCGTCATAGAGGGGCGTACGCAGCAGCGATTCGGGCAAGATACGACTCCGGCGGGCGAAGAGACGGCATGGCCGTCCTCTGGTCACTCGCCCCCGCTGTCCCTAAGGCCTGAGAGATTTCAGGACGTTGGCCTAAAGGCCGTCATCCCTTGCTCCGTCGGCGAGCCGCCTCATATCGAAGCGTCTGCTTTCCAGCGTCTAGTGGCTCGCGCGGTCCTTTTGCCTGAGCGTTTCCGGGGCGGTTGCGCCTTCGGCGCCGGAGGCTATGCCCCGGCCTCTCCCGCGAGAGTTGGCCGGACCGTGGTCGAGGCGGCGGGGAGAGTCAAGCGTGGCGAGCCGCCGCTGGCCGGCCGCCTGAACTATGCCCCAGCGACGGCGGGGATCGGACCTGCGGAGGCCTGAGCGTCGGCGCTCGGCAGCATCGCACGCCGAATGGTTTCGAGCAGAGCGCCAATCTCGATCGGCTTGGCGATACAATCGTCCATCCCCGCGGCGAAATAGGCTTCGGTCTCGTGGGACAGGACACTGGCGGTGACGGCGATAATGGGGGTGCGCGCCTGGCCCATCGCCTGCTCCCGCGCCCGAATCTGCTTGGACGCGGTCAGGCCATCCATGCCGGGCATGTGAATGTCCATCAGGATCAGGTCCCACCCGCCGGCCGCCCAGGCATCGATGGCCGCGTGGCCACCGTCAACCGCTGTATTGGCGATCTCGAACTGGTCAAGCAGGGTGGTGAGGACCAGCCGGTTGGTCGCATTGTCATCGACCACCAAGACACGCAGCGCCTGATTGTCTGATTCGCCGACCGTCGGCGCCACGGTCTGGGGCGCCGACATGATCGGCATCGGAACATGGAAGGTGAAGCATGAGCCTTCGCCGGGAGTGCTGACGAAGCTGATCTCGCCGCCCAGCAGCTTGACGATCTCACGGCAGATGGCCAGGCCGAGACCGGTCCCGCCGAACCGGCGCGTGGTCGAGGCGTCCGCCTGTACGAATCGCTCGAACAATCGCGGCGCCTGTTCGGCGGAAACGCCGATGCCGGTGTCGCTGACGGTGAAGACCAGTTGATCGCCTTCACGCCGCACCTTGGCGATCACGCCTCCCCGATCGGTGAATTTCAGGGCGTTGGACAGCAGATTGCTCAAGACCTGACGGAGTCTCACCTCGTCGCCGAAGCTCCAGCCATCCGCGCTCGGATCGACTTCGAGATCGAAGGTCAGGTCCTTTTCCGTCGCCAGGGCCGCGTAGAGGCGCCCCAGATCTTCCACCACCGGCTTCAGATCGAACACCACGGGGCTGAGCTCGATGCGGCCAACCTCGATTTTAGAGATGTCGAGCACGTTGTTGATGATCTGCAGCAAGGCTTGGCCCGAGCCGCGCACGATCTCCAGCCGCTGGCGCTGGATGTCCTCAAGCGGATCGTTGGACATCGCCTGAACCATGCCCATCACCCCGTTCAACGGCGTGCGCAGCTCATGGGTTATGGTCGCTAGAAATTCGGTCTTCGCCCGATTGGCGCCGGCTTCGCGCCGGGCGAGATCTTCGGCGGTCTCGCGCAGATAGTCGTTCATCTGCCGCTCGTCTTCGAGCCTGCGGTTCATGCCCTCGGCGGTCAACCGGGCGACGACGGAGCGGGCGATGGCGCCACGCATGAGGACCGACATGCCGAAGGCGGCGAAGGATGCGGCCAGGCCGATGAATTCGTATTGCGATTTCGTCGCGCTGTCGGCCTGCTGCGCCAGCAGGACCAGGAACACCAGCGACAGGCCGATGCTGGGATAGGCGACGCGGCGGCTGGGACTGGAAGTGGCGAAGGCCAGACTCATCAGCACGAAATAGACCAGCTTCTGCTGCTCGAAATGGAAGGCCTGGTAGGCGATCACATTGAACAGCATCAGGCCGTTGACCGTAAGCGCGGCCGCCTCGAGGTGCCAGAACTGGGTCCGGATACGCGGCAGGGCGAAATAGCTGCTGAAGCAGATGGCGCTGGTGACGATCGCCAAGCCGTCCAGCGTGAACAAGGCCAACCCGTGTTCGTAGAAGGGGTGGCTGCCGGCGATGATGAGGTAATAGAAGCCCAGGGCGATGAGGAAGCCGCGAACAACAGGCATATAGACATCGGTCAGCGGCTCATCCGCTACCGGCGCACCTTGCGTTCGCGTTAGTTGATTGGCAGGCCCCATGCCACAACTAAACACCACCCGTTATTGAAATCGCGTTAAGCCGCAATCAGCGATTTATTAGGATTTGCTGACGGCCTTCAGTTGTTCAGCGTCGAACGACCAAGATCGGACTGGTATCCGCTACAGCGACAAGCCACCGTCCACGACCAAGGTCTGGCCGTTAACGTAGGACGCCAGCGGCGAGGCGAGAAAGACTACGGCGCCGGCCATGTCCGCAGGCAGACCCATGCGGCCGGCTGGTATCGCAGCGATAGCGGCTTCGCGCCGGCGGGGATGCTCGGTGGTGACCTTGGTCAGCTTGGTGTCCACCAGCCCCGGCGCGACCCCGTTCACGCGAACGCCATCGCGAGCCCAGGCCTGGCCCAGGGTGCGGGTCAGGCTGATCGCCCCGGCCTTCGACGCGGCATAGGCTGGATTGCCACGGTTGGCCCCGAGGCCGGAGATGGAGCTGATGATGACGATCGAGCCCTGGGAGACCTTCAGCGGCGCGTGGAACTTGCGGCAGCAATGCATCAGGCTGTCGAGGTTGACGGCCACCACCCGATCCCAGCCGGCCCGCTCGAACTCCCCGCGCTGATAGACCACCGTACCCTGGCTGAGCACCAGCACGTCCAAAGTCTCGAACGGCGCCGACGCGGCCTCGATCTCATCCGGATCGCCAACGTCGACCTGGGTGTAGCCAAGCCCGGAAAGATCGCTGCCCTCGACACCGTCGTAGTCCGCGACGTTGGCCCGCGTACCCCAGACGTGGACGCGGGCGCCGCGCTCTCGGAAAGCGTGGGCGATGCCATTGCCGATACCGCTGGAGCCGCCGACCACCAGCACCGTCTTTCCGGTGAAATCGGTGTCGTTCATTCGGGTCAGGGCTAGTTCCGCGCCGGAATGATCACCGGCAGGGCCTCATAGCCCTTCACGAAGATGGAATGGGTCCGCACCGGCTCCTCGACCACCTGGATCACCGGGAAGCGCTTCAGCATCTCCTCCCAGATGATGGTCAGTTGCAGCTCGGCGAGGCGATTGCCGACGCAGCGGTGGATGCCAAAGCCGAATGACATGTGGGTGCGCGGGCGCGCGCGATCGATGATGTAGCTGTTGGGGCTTTCGATGACATCATCGTCGCGGTTGCCCGAGACGTACCACATCATCACCTTGTCGCCTTCGCGGATGGTCTTGCCGCCGAAGTCGAAATCCTGGGTCGCGGTGCGGCTCATATGCGCCAGCGGCGTTTGCCAGCGGATGGTCTCCGAGACCATCGAGGGGATCAGGTCAGGGTTGGCGCGCAGCTTGTCGTACTGGTCGGGGTTCCTGTTCAGCGCATAGACGGAGCCGGAGATGGTGTTCCGCGTGGTGTCGTTGCCGCCGATGATCAGCAGGGTGACGTTGCCGTGGTATTCGTGGATGTCCATGTTCCGCGTCGCCTCGGCGTGCGCCATCATGGAGATCAGGTCGAACTTGGGATCGGCGTTGACGCGGTCGTTCCAGAGGCCGTCGAAGGCCTCGAAACAAAGTTCGATCTCGGACCTTTTCTGCTCCCAGCTCTTCGCCGGCCCATGGCCAGGCGGGTTGGTCATCATGTCCGACCAATAGGTCAGCTTGCGCCGGTCCTCGAAAGGGAAGTCGAACAGGGTCGCCAGGGTCATGGCGGTCAGTTCCTTGGACACCAGATCGACCCAGTCGAAGACTTCGCCGATCGGCAGGCCGTCGAGGATCTCCCCTGCCCGCGCGCGGATCACTGGCGCCATCTGCGCCAGATTGGACGGCGCCACCGCCGGGCTCACAGCGCGGCGTTGCTCGTCATGCTTGGGCGGGTCCATGCTGATGAAGCTGGGACGCGTTGGCCTCCCGATCGTCTGAGCCTTGGCCTCCAGGCTCTGCAGGGCGATGCCGTCCTCGGATGAGAAGACCTGGTGGTTGGTGTCCACCGCCATGATGTCGTTGTATTTTGTGATCGACCAGAACGGCCCATAGGCGCTTTCAGGCGTGTAGTGCACCGGCGCTTCTGCGCGCAGTCGCTCGAAATAGGGCCAGATCGCATCCTGGGCGAACAGGTCGGGCCTGGCCGGATTCAGCGTCTCCAGCGGCTCGGCGAACACCTTGGCGCGCGCTTCATGTTTTAGATCGACTGATCCGTCGCTCATTCCGACCTCCCTGCCGGCGCGGCCACTCGTGGCGACCGCGTCTCGTTTTCAGGGATTTCGAACCCATTACGGCCCGGGCGCAAGGCTTAATCGCCGATGCGCCGTCCTACATCCGCTCCGGCGCTTCAATCCCCAGCAGGCCAAGCGACGTCTCCAGCTGCCGCAGCACAGTCGCTGACAGCGCCAGACGCGAGGCCTTTATGGGCGGCTCGGCGCTCAACACCGGGCAGGCGGCGTAGAATTTCGAGAAACCCTGCGCCAGCCGGTAGGCGTGTTCGGCGATGAAGTGCGGCGCCTTGCGATCATAGGCTTCGGCCAGGGCGTTATCGAAACCGTCGAGCAGCAGGGCCAGCTCCCGCTCGGCCGGTTCGGCGACGATGATCGGAGCCAGAGTGCTGGCGCCAGCCGCTTCAGGCCGCCGCAGGATCGATTTGATCCGCACCGCCTGGTACAGCAGGTATGGTCCGGTCTTGCCTTCGAAGCTGGTGAAACGATCCAGATCGAAGACATAGCTGGTGCCGCGGAAGTTCTGCAGATCGGCGAACTTCAGCGCCGCCACGGCGACCTTGCGGGCGATTTCCTCGAAGTCTTCCGGCGAAAGCTCCGAGCCCAGGCCGGCCTCCCGCAGTCGCTCGCGCGCCTTATCCTTGGCCATGCCGATCAGGTCGTGCAGCTTCAGAACGCCACCCTCGCGGGTCTTGAACGGCTTGCCATCGGTCCCGTTCATGGTGCCGAAACCGATATGCTCCAGCGAACCCTCGGCGGCATAGCCGGCCATATAGGCGGCGCGGAACACGATCTCGAAATGGTCCGCCTGACGCTGGTCGACGCAATAGAGCACCAGGTCCGGATTGTAGGTCCTATGCCGGTCGAGCACGGTGGCGAGGTCGGTCGTGCCGTACATGGCCGAGCCCTCGGATGAGACCACCAGCAATGGCGGCAGCTCGCGCTTGTCGCCCTGGCGCGCGACCCGCAGGATCACCGCGCCCTGGTCGCGCTGGAGCAGCTTCTTGTCGTGCAGCTCCTCGACCATGGGCGCGATCAGCTGGTCGACGTCGCTCTCGCCCTTCCAGAGGTCGAAGTCGACGTCCAGGGCGTGATATTCTCGCTCGAGCGCGGCGCGGCTCACCTCGACGAACCGCCGCCACAGCCGGATGTAGCCCCGCTTGCCGGCCTGCAGCTCGGCCGTCGCCTTGCGGGCGCGGTCGCGATAGGCCTCGTCCGTCTTGGCCTTGCCCGCCGCCATCGGATAGAGGCGGTCCAGCAGGTCGAGATCGAGCCCTTCCAGCAGGTGTTCGACGACTTCGGTTTCGCGGTCCGCGGCGGGGCCGCTCGGCGTGCGCCACAGTTCCTCGGCCACCGCGCGCCAGCGTTCGTTGGCGTCGCTGGCGGCGACGATCAGCAGGCCCATCTGGAAACCCCAGTCGCCGAAGTGGGCGTCGCCTAGCACCTCGTCGCCTCGGAACCGGTAGATGCGCTTGAGCGCCTCGCCGATGATGGCGCTGCGCAGGTGACCGACGTGCATGGGCTTGGCCACATTGGGGCCGCCAAAATCGATGATCACGCGCCGAGTCTCGGCCGCGCGCTGGGCGCCAATCCGCGGATCGGCGGCGATCTTGGCGGTGCGTTCGGACAGCGCCAGGCTGCTGACCCGCAGATTGATGAAACCCAGACCGGCGATTTCCGCCGAAGCCAACAGCGGATTGCCCGCCAGATGCTCGGTCACCGCAATGGCGATCTCTCGCGGGTTGCGGCCTGATGGCTTGGCGCCGATCAAGGCGCCATTACATTGGAAGTCCGCCAGATCGGGCCGATCCGACGGCGTTACGCGTCCATAGTCGGGCGACAGCCCGGCGGCGACAAAAGCCGCGGCGACGGCCTCGCCCAGCGCCCCTTTCAGATCCGTCATTGCTGCGCGGGCGTTCCCGTCGGCGAAGCCTGAGCGGTCGTGGTGGTCGGCGCGCCGGCGTTAACGCGGAAGCGTTTGCCGAGACGGTTGAAGTCAGCCATTTCCGGCGTCACGTCGAAGCCAATCAGAATCTCGAAATTGGAGCCGCTGACATTGGAGTCGGCGCGGGGGATCACCAGGCCATCGATATGGTCGGTCACCATGATCCGATCCTGCCCGGGGGGAAAATCGGCCTTCACGTCGAAATACTGCTTGGCCAGAATCGCCTGGTTGCGATCGGTGACGGCGACCCAGTAGCGGAAGGTCTTGGACTGGCCGACGGCCTGCGGGCCATGGCCCAGACCGAATAGCAGCTCCACCATCACATGGATCGGCGCCACGCCAGTGTATTCACAGGCCGAGGTCAGGCCTTCGATTTCGCCGGTATAGCCGACGGAGGCCGCCGCGACGTTGTCGTTCTTGAATTCGATATAACGGCCAGCGTCGTACAGCACCTTCACATAGGGACAAGGACCGGAATTCTGCTTACCCGGCAGCTGGATGTTGCTGTTCGCATTCCATTCGTCGTCCTTCTTTTTCTGGGCCGCGTCATCGTCACTGGGCTGAGAGGCGCCACCACCGCCGCCGCCATGGCCGCCACCACCGCCACCACCGCCGCCCATCTGGGCGTGCGCAGGCTTGGCCGGCAGGCTCAGCAGGCAGGCGATCATGAGACTTGCGAGAATGATCGGGCGACGCATGATCAAAAGAACTCCAGGGCCCCCGCCCCAAAAAAGCGCAAGGCTGCGCGGCTGTGATACTGGCTTTGCACCCGCGCCGCAATCAAAGGCGGCGGCTTGAGCCTTGCGCCCTGGCGTCGCGGACGTGCAAATGGCCGCCAATCACGAATAACCTTTGCCGGGAGCAAACGCCATGCTGGACAACCTGTTTTCACTGAAGGGCCGTACCGCCCTGATCACCGGCGGCTCGCGCGGCATCGGCAAGATGATCGCCGAAGGCTTCATCGCCCAGGGCGCCAAGGTCTACATCTCCTCGCGCAAGCCCGGCGCCTGCGACGCCACCGCGGCCGAGTTGGGCGAGATGTGTGTCTCGCTGCCCCAGGACGTTTCGACCGTCGAGGGCTGCAAGGCGCTTGCGGCCGCCTATGCCAAGCACGAGTCCAAGCTGGACATCCTGGTCAACAACGCCGGCGCGGCCTGGGGCGCGGCGTTTGACGAGTTTCCCGAGAACGGTTGGGACAAGGTGCTCGACCTCAATCTGAAGTCGCCCTTCTTCCTGACCCAGGCTCTGGCCGCGCCCCTGCGCGCCTCCGCCACCTTCGACAAGCCCGCCAAGGTGATCAACGTCGCCTCCATCGACGGCATCCGCCCTAATCCGCAGGAAACCTATTCCTACCAGGCGTCGAAGTCCGGCCTGATCCACCTGACCCGCCGCATGGCCGCGCGGCTGATCGAGGACAACATCGTCGTCACCTGTATCGCGCCCGGCGCCTTCGCCTCGGAAATGAACCGTGACGCCCGCGACCATGGCGAAGAGATCGCCAAACGCATCCCCTTCCACCGCATCGGCACGGACGAGGACATGCAGGGCGTCGCCATCTATCTGGCCTCCCGCGCCGGTGACTATGCCGTGGGTGTCACCATCGCCGTGGACGGCGGGGTGTCGTTCGCCAGCGTCGGCGGGGTCTAGGCCAGCTCGACTAGCCGAAATCGGCTGCGGCATCCTGATTCCGCCTCGGCGGCCGTAGCGGCGCCCGTCGCCTTGGCTTAACCGTGCCGGCCTGTCGGCGTGGGAGCCACGAGATGTCCAAGGAAGCCGAGGCGGCGATGGCCGCGATGGCGCGCGCGGCCCGTCACGCCATCGACTACCGCAAGGCGGTCGCGGTGGCGGCGCGAACGCCCACGGCCAGCTACGCCCAGATGTTCGACGCTTTCGACGGCCCCACGCCGGAGACCGGCGGGGACCCGGAGGCCATCATCGAAGAGTTGGCCACTCTGGCGACACCGGGTATCCGCGCCTCCACCGGCCCGCGCTTCTACGGCTGGGTGATCGGCCAATCCCACCCGACCGGCGTGGCCGCCGACTGGCTTACCGCCGCCTGGGGCCAGAACGGCGGCAATCTCCTCGCCGCGCCGGCGGCTTCGGCGGTGGAGGCTGTCGCGGCGGCCTGGCTGCTCGACCTGTTGGGTCTGCCGGCCGAGGCGTCGGTCGGCCTGGTCACAGGGGCGACCGTCGCCAACTTCGTCTGCCTGGCCGCCGCCCGCAGCGAGGTGTTGCGTCGGGTCGACTGGAACGTCGAGGCGGACGGCCTGTTCGGCGCGCCGCCCATCGAGGTGCTGATCGGCGCCGACGCCCACGTCACCGTCTTCTCGGCCCTGCGCTACCTGGGGCTTGGCGCGGCGCGTGTGCGGACCATCGACTCCGACGACCTGGGCCGCATGAAGGCCGGCGCTTTCGAACAGGCGTTGCGGATAGCCAAGGGGCCTGTCATCGCCATCGCCCAGGCTGGCCAGATCAACACCGGCGCCTGCGATCGCTTTAACGAGATCGCGCCAATGGCCCGAGACCGCGACGCCTGGCTGCATGTGGACGGCGCCTTTGGACTGTGGGCTCAGGCCAGTCCCAACCGCGCCCATCTTACCGCCGGCGTCGAGCTGGCCGACTCCTGGGCCACCGACGGCCACAAATGGCTGCAGACGCCCTATGACTGCGGCTACGCCATCGTCCGCAACGCGGAAGCCCATCGCCGCGCCATGACCGTCACGGCCAGCTATCTGCCGCCGCCCGAAGGCGCCGAGCGCGACCCCTCCGCCTATGTGCCGGAGCTGTCTCGCCGGGCGCGCGGCTTCGCAACCTGGGCCATGATCAAGCAATTTGGCCGCGCCGGCATCTCCGAGCTGGTCGATCGCTGCTGCATGCTCGCCGCCCATATGGCCGAGCAGTTGGGCAAAACACCCGATGTCGAGGTGGTTTGTCCGGTCGAGCTCAACCAGTTCATGATCCGCTTCGGCGGCCAAACGGACGGCGACCGACTGACCCTGGAGACGATCCGCCATCTGCAGGAGGACGCGGTGGCCTTCGTCGGTTCGGCGCAATGGCGTGGCCAATGGGTGATGCGCGTCTCTGTGACCTCAGGCGCCACCACACTGGAAGATGCGGACAAGACCGTGGACGCCATCCTCCGGGCTTGGCGACGCGCCCAAGGCTAGGCCTTGGCATAGCGGCGGGATAAGGCCTCGATCGTTGCGGTCATCTTGGCGCGCAGGTCGGGTGGGCCGACCACCTCCACATCGTCCGCCAGCCGCAGCAGTTCGCGTACGCCGTCGTCCTCGGACTCGATCGGCAGGGTGCAGCGGACCCAGCCGGCCTTGTCGGGTTCGCTCGCGGTGTCGTCGGCCGCCGCTACGACATGCGGGCCGAGCATACGCAACAGCGCCCTGCCCTTTGGCGACAGCCGAACCTCGGCGTGGACGCGATAGACGCCGGCTTCATAATCGCGGGACGCGGAGTCCCAGTGCGCGGCCAGATCGAAATCCTTCGGCCGCACAACGACATCATCGAGAAGGCTTACGTCCTGGATGTTGGCGACACGGTAGGTTCGGATGGTCTTGCCGCCTTGGGCGATCAGGTACCAAACCCCGCCTTTCAGCACGAGGCCGAGCGGCGCGGCCGTTCGAGCCGGGCCATCGCCCTGGCCATAGCGTAGCATCACACAACGCTCGTCCCAGACCGCCCGCGCCACGATCTGCAGGAAAGGGGTCGGGTCGGCGTCGCGGAACCAGCCGGTGGGATCGAGGTGGAAGCGCGAGGCGATCCGTTCCGCCCCCGGCTGCACCTGCGCCGGTAGGGCGGCCAGCAGCTTCAGTCTTGCGGCCGACAGCAGGCTGGACAGCCCCAGCTCGGCGGCCGGACCCGGCAGGCCGGCCAGGAAGATCGCCTCGGCCTCAGGCTGGGAAAGGCCGGTCAGCTTGGTGCGGTAGCCGTCCATCAGCTGAAACCCGCCGGCGCGGCCGCGCTCGGCATAGACGGGTATCCCCGCAAAGCTCAGCTGGTCGATGTCGCGGAGGATGGTGCGGATCGAGACCTCGAACTCCCGCGCCAGCTGCGGCGCGGTCATTCGCCCACGGGCCTGCAGCAACAGCAGGATCGACAGCAGCCGGCCCTCGACCATTTTTGCGCCGCCTCAAAAATACATGACATTCGACGTCATATTTATGGCCCTACAACCTCGCGATCAATCCGCAGGAGCTGCCATGAACGCCCCCATAAGATCCGCATCGCACGATTTCGACTTCTTCGCCGGCAAGTGGCGCGTGCAGCATCGGCGCCTGAAGTCGCGGCTGGCGGCTTGCGACGATTGGATTGAATTCGAGGGCTCGTGCGAGACTCGGCTATTGCTCGGCGGACTCGGCAACCTCGACGACAATGTCTTAGAGCTGCCCAGCGGCGCCTATCGCGCCGTGACCTTGCGGTCATTCGACCCGAAGACCCGTCAGTGGGCCATCTGGTGGCTGGACGGCCGCAGACCCCACGCGCTGGATCAGCCCATGCTGGGGGGCTGGGAGAACGGCGTCGGCCTATTTTACTGCGACGATGTCCTCGAGGGACGCCCGATCCGCGTGCGCTTCCTTTGGCGGCATCCGACCCATGAAACCTGCCGCTGGGAGCAGGCCTTTTCCGCCGATGGCGGCGAGACCTGGGAGACCAACTGGGAGATGGATTTCACCCGGGCGGATTGACGCTCTAGAGCGCCTGACCGCGCAATAGGCGCGGTAGATCGCCCGTAGCCCCGCCAGCTTCCTCCATGAAGAAGCGGCGGGCGGGTCCGATGCTGTTCACCAGCGAAATGCCAACCCCACGGGCGGCGCGCACAAGCGGGATGTCGTTGGAGAATAGGCGCGTGAACACCTCCATCATGCCGGCCACGGCGATGACGTCGAACCGGCGCCAGCGGGCGTAGCGATCGAGCACGGCCTCAGAGCCGATGTCCTCGCCCAGCCGCATGGCTTCGACCAGGACCTGCGCCAGAGCCGCCGAGCCCTTCAGCCCGAGGTTCAGGCCTTGGCCGGCGATGGGATGGATGGCGTGCGCCGCGTCACCAAGCAAGGCCACCCGCGGAGCGACCATGCGCTCGGCCAACTGCATGGACAGCGGATAGACGAAGGTCGGACCGACCACCTCGACCTTGCCCAGAAAGGGTCCGAACCGGCGGCTGAGCAGGCTGGCCAACACCTCTGGCCGGGCGCCGCGCAGGGCTTCCGCCGCGTCGGTCTTCTCGGTCCAGACCAGGCTGGCGCGATCCTCGGTCAACGGCAGGATGGCGAAGGGGCCGGAGGGCAGGAAGTATTCGTGGGCGACGCCCTGGTGCGGCTTTCCAAGCTTGACCGTCGCGACCACGCCGCTCTGGCCGTAGGGCCAGCCGATCACACCGATGCCAGCGGCCTGGCGAACCACCGAGGCGCGGCCTTCGGCGCCGACCACCAGGGGCGCGGTGAGGATACGGCCGTCGGCCAACATCACCTTGGCTCGGCCAGGCTCGCGTTCGACGCCGGTGACGCGCGCCGGGGCCAGGACCTCGATGCCGGCCTGTTCGATCGCCGCCGACAGCGCCGCGCGAACGCGGCGATTTTCCATCATATAGCCGAGCGGCTCGGACTCGACGCGATCGGCGATCTCGGCGGAATCGAAGTGAAGAAAGAAGGGCGTCTGGCCCCGCGACGCCGCGCCGGGCCGGCGCCCGTCCGTGACCAGGATCTGATCGATCCGCTGGGCGTCGGGCCGCATCGCTGCGCCCACGCCAATGGCGTCCCACGCCCTGAAGGTCGAGAAGGCCACCGCGGAGGAGCGACCGTCAAACGTCGGCTCAAGCTGGCTGGCGAAGGGCTGGGGATCGACGAGGATGGCCTTCAGCCCACCATGATGCAGCGACAGCGCCAAGGTCGCGCCGGCCATGCCAGCGCCGGCGATGATCACGTCTGCGGAAAAGCTCTCGGACATGGCGGCATATGGCGCCGGCATTGGGGGCAAGTCCAGGGAGGGACCAGCCGCCGAGGTTCAACCGCTCATCCTGGCGAATGCCGGAATGAGCGGATAAGAATCAGTCCTCGTCGGCGCCGTATTCGGCCATCTCGACTTCTTCGGCTTCGCCCGCCGGCTTCAGGCTCGGGCCGTCGTCGACGATGCCCTTCTTGGCGTCGTCCTTGGCCTTCTTCTCGGCGGCCTTCTTCACCAGGGCGTCCAGCTCCAGCTGACCGATCAGGCCGAGCGTCACGGGATCCACCGGCTTGATGTTGGCGGCGTTCCAGTGGGCCTTGTTGCGGACCTGCTCGATCGTCGCCTTGGTGGTGCCGAGCGTCTTGACGATCTGGCCATCGGTGATTTCGGGGTGGTTGCGCAGGAACCAGGCGATGGCGTCCGGGCGATCCTGGCGGCGCGACACCGGGGTGTAGCGCGGCGCCTTCTTGGTCGGCTTCAGCAGCTCGGCGTGACGGCTTTTCTGGGCCTTCATCAGGTATTTCGGATTGCCCTGGGCGGCGTCGAGTTCCTCGCGCGACAGCTGGCCATTGGCGATGGGGTCGGCGCCGCGGATGTCGCGCGCGACCTCGCCGTCGGCGATGCCCTTCACTTCCAGAGGGTGGAGTTCGCAGAAGGCGGCGATCTGTTCGAAGGTGAGCGAGGTGTTGTCGACCAGCCAGACGGCGGTCGCCTTGGGCATGAGAACGTCGGACATGCGGGTATCCTGAAATGACGGCGCCCGGCCTTGCGGCCGGGCGGGTGATGGTTACGCCTATAAGGCCGTTCGCGGTCTAAGGGAATGGATTGTTACAAGTCCGTCCTCGGATCGTCGTCCTGATCGATCCAATCTATGGTCCGCTGCACGGCCTTTTTCCATTTGCGGAAGCTCTTTTTGCGCAAGGCAGGGTCCATCGCCGGGGTCCATTCCGCCGATTTGCGCCAGTTGGCGCGCAGGCTCTCGATATCCGGCCAGAATCCCACCGCCAAGCCCGCCGCATAGGCCGCGCCGAGGCAGGTGGTTTCAGCGACCACAGGCCGCACCACCGGCGCGTCCAGCACATCGGCCTGGAACTGCATCAGGAGGCCATTGGCGGTCATGCCGCCATCGACCCTCAGGGTGCTGAGCTTGACGCCGGAATCGGCCTCCATGGCGTCCACCACCTCCCGGGTCTGCCAGGCTGTGGCCTCGAGCACCGCTCGGGCGATATGCCCCTTGGTGATATAGCCGGTCAGACCGGCGATCACGCCGCGCGCGTCCGAACGCCAATAGGGCGCGAACAGGCCGGAGAAGGCCGGCACGAAATAGCAGCCGCCATTGTCCTCGACCGTCGCAGCCAGGGTTTCGATCTCCGCCGCGCTCTTGATGATGCCGATATTGTCGCGCAGCCACTGCACCAGCGACCCGGCGACCGCGATCGAACCCTCCAGCGCATAGACCGGCTTCTGATCGCCGATGCGATAGCCGACGGTGGTCAGCAGCCCGTTCTTGGACTGCACCGCCGCCTCGCCCGTGTTCACGAGCAGGAAGCCACCCGTCCCATAGGTGCATTTGCCCTCGCCCACGGCGAAACAGGTCTGGCCGAACAGGGCCGCCTGCTGATCACCCAGGGCCGAGGCCACCGGCACGCCCAGCGCCACGCCCCTGCCCTCGCCGTAAACCTCCGACGAAGAGCGGATTTCCGGTAGCATGGCGCGTGGCACGCCAATGGCGTCCAGCAGGCTGTCGTCCCAATCCAGCGTCGCCAGGTTCATCAGCATGGTGCGGCTGGCGTTGGTGACGTCGGTGACGTGGCGACCGGTCAGGTTCCAGATCAGCCAGCTGTCCATGGTCCCGAACAGCACCTCGCCGCGCTCGGCCCGCTCGCGGACGCCAGGAACATTGTCCAGCAGCCAACGGATCTTCGGTCCCGAGAAATAGGTGGCCAGCGGAAGCCCACAGCGGTCACGAAACCGCTCCTGACCCGCCTCGCCGCCAAGCTCGCGGATCAGTCGGTCGGTGCGGGTGTCCTGCCAGACAATGGCGTTGTGCACCGGCTCGCCCGTCGCCTTATCCCACAGCAGAGTCGTCTCGCGCTGGTTGGTGATGCCGATCGCGGCCAGGTCCTCGGTCGTGATCGACAGCTTGGCCAGCGCGCCCTTGGTCACCGCCTGGACATTGGTCCAGATCTCGACCGCGTCATGCTCGACCCAGCCGGGGCGCGGGAAGATCTGCCGGTGTTCCTTCTGGTCGATGGCGGCGATCTGGCCCTGGGCGTCGAAGATGATGCAGCGGGACGAGGTCGTGCCCTGGTCGATGGCGGCGACATACTGGCTCATTTGGGTCAGGCCCCCACCGCCAGGACCACCTTGCCGACCAGATCGCCGGCCTCCAGATAGGCATGCGCCTTGCCGGCCTCGGCCAGCGGGAAGGTGCGGTTGATGATCGCCTTGACCTTGCCAGCCTCGATCCAGGGCCAGACCACCCGTTCGACTTCGGCGGCCAGGCGGCTCTTTTCCGCCGGATCGCGCGGACGCAAGGTCGAGCCGGTAATCACGGCCCGCTTCTGCATCATCTTGCCGATCGGCAGTTCCACCGTCCCGCCGCCCTGGGCCGCGATATGGACGATCCGTCCGCCGATCTTCAGCGCTTCAAGGTTCTTCGCGAAATAGGGTCCGGCGACCATGTCGAGGACGACGTCCACCCCGCCGGCTTCCTTGGCGATCTGTTCAAAGTCCTCAGCCGTCGCGTCGACCGCGATGTCTGCGCCCAACCGCTTGGCCTCCGCCGCCTTGGCCGCCCCGCGACCGGTGGCGATCACCCGCGCGCCGGCGGCCTTGGCCATCTGGATGGCCGCGACGCCGATGCCGGAGGTGGCGCCATGCACCAGTAGGGTTTCGCCGGCCTTCAGGGCGCCGTGTTCGAACACATTGGCGTAGACCGTAAACACCGTCTCCGGCAGGCCGGCGGCATGGACGTCGTCCAGTCCCTTCGGCGTCGGCAACGCGTGGCCAGCATAGGCCACCGCGTATTCCGCATAGCCCCCGCCGCCCAGCAGCGCGGTGACCGCATCGCCTTCGCGCCAGCGCGTGACGCCCTCGCCCAGGGCCGCGACCACGCCGGCGACCTCGAGCCCCATCGTCTCCGGCGAACCCGGCGGCGGCGGATAGAAACCCATCCGTTGGATCAGGTCGGGACGGTTGATCCCAGCGGCGGCCACGCGGATCAAAATCTGTCCCGCGGCTGGACTCGGCGTGGGAATTTGAACCGCCTTCAACGCCTCCGGCGGGCCCTTGCCGCCGTCGATAGCGATCGCCGTCATCCGTTCCGGGATCATCTTCCCCCCTACCCGCACTTGCGTCATTGCGCTTACGGGGGTTGGATAGACCGTTTCCTGGCCGACCAACAGGAGGGTTGCTCATGCTGGAAGAAGCTATCGAACCTCGGCGCGGGCGCGGCCAGGCGCTGATCGACCTTGCTCGGGAGGACCTGGAAATCTATGGCGTCGTCGAGCTGACGGAACGCATCGAGCATCTGAACGCGGAGATCGCGCGGACGCAGGCGCAATTGAACCGCAAACAGGCGGGACGCGCGGCGGCTGACGCTCTCTTTAAAACGTGACATGGTCAAAACGTAATTGAGTTCAAAAGGTAAATGGGGACCGGCTCTGTTTAGTCGGTGGAAACCATAGTCGGGCTAGGTTTGGGTCAGGTTGCGACTGGCATGGGGGTTGCAATCCTCCGTCTCTCACGACGGGGTAGTTGATCCCGAGGCCTGTTCAGGGGCGAGTAGATGATTGATTTGGGTTTGGTCCCCGGCGTTTTGCCGGCTGGCGCTTGGCGCGCGAGCATCGTGCTGGACTTCGCCCGCTCGGAACTGTTCGACCGCACCTTTCAGGAAGGCATGGAACTGGTCGAAGAGACCGCCGCCTATCTGGACGGTCCGGGGCGTCAAGAATCCAAGCGGCTGACCCGCCAAGGCGGCCTCAGCTACGCCTCCGAAAGCATGCGCCTGACCACCCGCCTGATGCAGGTGGCGTCATGGTTGCTGGTCCAGCGCGCGGTGCGCGAGGGCAATATGGAAGCTGCGCACGCCTGCGAGGACCGATATCGGCTGGCGCGGGAAGCCGGGCCGGTTGCGGACGGCGATGACATCATCGGCCTACCGCCGGCCCTGGCGCAGCTGCTAACCCGTTCCGAACGGCTGTACGAGCGCGTGATGCACCTGGACCGCCGCATGTATATCGAGGCCCCCGAAGACGAAGCCCCGCATCCGGTGCTGTCGCAATACGAGAAGCTGCAAGCCGCCTTCGGCCGCTAACGCGACGCCGGCTCTCGGCCGCAATCGTTTACGTCTCATTTACCAAACCGCCACAGGCTGAACGCACGATCCAGTGGCGTCTCGGACTTGACCACGGACCGCTGAATTTCAACCGTCCTGACATTCGAGCGCAGTCATGCCCGTCGCGTCCCTGTCCGACTACGTCACGGTTTTCGATGACGTGCTCGCCGTCGACCACTGCGCCGCGCTGATCGAGCGGTTCGAGGCTTCGACGGATCAGGAACTCTGCCAGCGCGACACCGGGCATAGCTTCACCCAGATCAACGTCACGAAATGCTGGCCGGACCAGCACGACATCATCTGGCCGGTCTTCATGTCGCACTTCACCGAATACCGCACGAGGACCGAGGCCTATTTCTGGCCGCCGGAATTCGCCTTCGAGCACGTGCGGATGAAGCGCTATCTGCCCAACGGCCGCGACTGCTTCCCGCCGCATGTCGATGTGATGGGCCAGGTGTCGGCCCGGCGGTTCATGACGGCGATGATCTATCTGAATGCGCCGGAAGCGGGCGAGACGGAATTCACCAGCCTCGGCATTTCGGTAGCCCCGGCGGCGGGCAAACTGGTCGCGTTTCCGCCGCTCTGGCTGTTCCCGCACGCCGGGCTGCCGCCGCGATCCAGTCCCAAATATATCCTGCACACCTACCTGTGCTACGGCGCGTAGAGCCGACACAGGCGCGTCAACGCCGGACTGACGGCCCTGGCTGCGAATTAACCCGCGCTAACGCGCGCGGTCGGTCGGTCCCCGAAGGGCGACGCCTACTTCTTCGCGGTGAAACCGGCGAACTTGGCATTGAAGCGGCTGACGCGGCCGCCGCGGTCCAGCAGGGTCTGGTTGCCGCCCGTCCACGCTGGGTGGGTCTTCGGGTCGATATCCAGGTTCAGCGTCGCGCCTTCCTTGCCGTAAGTCGAGCGCGTCTGATAGGTCGTGCCGTCCGTCATCACCACGGTGATGAAGTGATAGTCGGGGTGAGTGTCTTGTTTCATCGCAGGTTCGGACCGACTTAAACGAAAGACGCGGCCGGAACGCTTTCGCAATCCGGTCCGCGAGGATGGGCGGCTATACACGAAGGCCATGAGTCAAATCAAGATAGGCCGGCCACTGACCGTCCAGTTTCAATCGAAGGACGCCGAATGAGTGAAGTCCAAGCCGAAGTTGCCGGCCGTCCCGGCGCGGGGGCCGTGCTGGCCGATCAGTTGGCGCAGTCGGCGGAAAAGCGGCCAGGTCGGCGCGACCTGAAGCCCCTGCGCGGTCTGTGGCCGCCGGTGAAGAACCATTTCGGCGATGCGATTCTGGCGCTCATCTTTCTGCTCTGCTCTACCACCGCCACCCTGGCCATGAGCGCCGCGGCGCGGATCATCGCCGACAAGGGACTGGGATCGATCGCCGACCTCACTCGCACCATGTTGGGATTGGGCGCTGTGGTCGCCTTTCTGGCGCTTGCGACGGCCTTTCGATTCTACTTCGTCACCAAGCTCGGCGAGCGGGTCGTCGCCGACCTGCGCAAGACCATCTATGACCATATCCTGACCCTGGATCAGGTCTTCTTCCTGAAAACCCGCACCGGCGAAGTCCTGTCGCGGATGACCACCGACCTGACTATCGTCGAAAACATGGTCGGCACTTCCGTGTCGGTCGCTCTGCGCAACAGTCTGATGTTTGTCGGCGCCCTGGTGCTGTTGATGATCATCACGCCCCGCTACACCCTGCTCGTGCTCGGCCTGATCCCTCTGATCCTGCTGCCCATGTTCTATTTTGGCCGGCGCGTGCGGAGCCGTTCCGTCCGTGCGCAGGACCGGTTCGCCGAAGCGGTGGGCTACGCTGGCGAGAGCCTCGATTCGCTGGAGACCGTGCAGGCCTTCGGCCGTGAGATCAGCGTCGCCGGCCGGTTCGGACAGGCGGTCGAGTTGGCCTTTGCCACCTCCCTCTCCCGCATCCGCGCCCGGTCCTTCATGACCGCCCTGGTCATCATGCTCGGCTTCAGCGGCATGGGCATCGTCCTGTTCCTGGCGGCCAAGGATGCCTTCGTCCTGCACACCATCACCCAAGGGACCTTCATCCAATTCGTCTTCCTCGCCGTCATGGCGGTCAGCTCCATCGGCCAGATCGGCGAGGTGATGGGCGACGTGCAGAAGGCTTCCGGCGCCATGGAGCGGATCGAGGAACTTCTAGCGGCAAAGCCGGACATCGCCGCCCCTGCCCATCCCGTGCCCATGCCGGAGCCCGCGCGCGGGGAAATCGCCTTCGAGCACGTGACCTTCGCCTATCCCGGTCGGCCCGATCTACCGGCGTTGCGGGACTTCTCACTCAGGGTTCGGTCCGGCGAGCGGGTCGCGCTGGTGGGTCCCTCGGGCGCCGGCAAGAGCACGGTGCTGCGGCTGTTGCTGCGCTTCTACGACCCACAGGACGGCGCGGTGCTGATCGACGGGATCGACCTCACCGCCACGGTCCCGGCCGAAGCCCGCGCGCGGATCGCCCTGGTGGGGCAGGACGCGCCGCTGTTCTCGGGTTCGGCCTACGAGAACCTGCGGTTCGGCCGCGAGAATGCAACGGTCGGGGAGATGCGCGCCGCCGCCGACGCCGCCCAGGCCTCGGGCTTTCTCGACGCCCTGCCCGAGGGCTTCGACACCCCCATCGGCGAACGGGCCAAAACCCTGTCCGGCGGACAGCGCCAGCGCCTCGCCATCGCCCGCGCCCTGGTACGCGATGCGCCAATTCTCCTGCTCGACGAAGCCACCAGCGCTCTGGACGCCGAGAACGAACGTCTGGTCCAGCGCGCTCTGGAAAAGGCCATGGTCGGGCGGACCACCCTGGTCATCGCCCACCGGCTGGCGACCGTGCTGAAGGCCGACCGCATCATCGTCATGGACGACGGCCATGTGGTTGAGGAAGGCGTCCATGCCGACCTCGTCGCCAAGGGCGGCCTCTATGCCCGCCTGGCGCAGCTGCAGTTCGGGGTGGAAGCGGCCTAAGCCGGGTTGGGAGCCGCCACGGACAAGGCCGGCATTTCTGGCTTGGCGAACGGTACGGTCAGCAAGGCCAACAGCGTCAGCACCGAAACCAAAATCCAGGCTTCGTTGATCGCCTGAACGAGCGCCAGGTGTTGGACCATGGGCCGAAGCATATCGGCCGTATCGGCGTCGATCGGGCCCTTCCCGTGCGCTTGGAATAGCGCCAACGGAATGCCGACAGCCCGCGCGGTGTCCAAGTCTCCCTGCTGGAGCTTCGTCACGATGACCTGAGCCAGTTTCGGCGCGCGCCCGAAGATCACCGTGTCGATCAGCGCAAGGCCGATGGCGCCGCCGAGGTTGCGCATCAGGTTGAACAGCCCGCTTGCGTCCGGGATCTGGGACGCTTCAAGGCGGCCGAGCGCAAGGCGGGTCGGCGGCAGAAGACAAAACATGATCGCCACGCCCCGGGCGATCTGCGGCCAAAACATCTGGCCGAAGTCGGTATCTCGGGTTTCGAACCCACTCGCGGCCAAGCCAACGCCAAACAGCACAAAGCCGAAGCTCGTCAGAAGACGAGCATCCACACGCCGCTCAAGCGCGACCGCGATGGGCGCTGTCAGCAGTTGGGCCGAGCCTGTCACCAGCATGATCTCGCCGATCTGCAGCGCGCCATGCCCCCTCACCAGCGCTAAAAAGACCGGCATGAGGTAGACCGAGCCGAACAGGCCGATCCCGAGCACAAAGCTCAGCACGCAGCCGATGGCGAAGTTGGGGTTCTTGAGCGTGCGGAGTTCCACGATCGGACGCCAGGATGCGAGCGAGCGAACGACGAATGAGGCGGCGGCGATCGCGCTCAGTCCGAGCAGCCCCAAAACCAGCGGTGCGCCCCAGCCGTCGTCCGGCGCCTGCTTAAGCCCAATCTCCAAGGCCGCCAGCGCGACAGCCATCAGCGCCAGGCTCAGCGCGTCGATCGTCCGCAAGGCGCCTGGATTTGCGGGCGTGCGAACCAGGAAGACGGCGCCGCCGACGGCGGCGATGACGCCGGGCGCGATGTTGATCAGGAACAGCCAATGCCAGGAATAGGTCTGGGTGATCCAGCCCCCCACGATCGGCCCCACCGTCGGCGCGAGAACCGCCAGCACGCCTGCGATCGTTGTGGCCAAGCCCTGACTGCGCGGAGGGAACAGCAAGAAGACCACCGCGAATACCGACGGTATCAAGGTGCCGCCCGAGAAACCCTGCAGCACCCGGAAAGCCAGCAGCATCTGAAAGCTATGGCTCGCCGCGCAGCCCGCCGACGCCAGGGTGAAGACGCTGATCGCGGTGACGAACAGGCCTCGCGTGGACATGATCCGCGTGAGGGCGCCCGTGAGCGGGATGGCGATGACCTCGGCTGTGAGGTAGGCGGTTTGCACCCAACTCATCTGATCTGGACGAACGCGCAGGGCGGTCTGGATCGTTGGCAGTGAGGTAGCGACCACCTGGATGTCGAGGATGGCCATGAACATACCCAGGCACATCATGGCGAACCCGAGCCAGGTTCTTAGCGGCGTCGAACTCAACTCATCACCGCTTTGCATAGGAGCCTTTTGACGTCGAGAAATCGCCCAAAATTCCAGTTGAACGACAATTGGCGGCGCGTTCGGAACAGGTATAGCGCCAATCTGTTCCCTAGTCCGAGCGCACGCGCGTGAGCGGGCCGTGGAGTTTTGAATGGACGCCCCAGTAACTCTGCTCTCGCTGGCGACGGCATCGCCGCCCCACGAGCTGACTCAGACTGACGCGGAGACGGCGGCGCGGCGACTATTTCGGGACACGTTTCCGAACTTCGAGCGGATGGCCCCGGTCTTCACCAGTGCAGGCATCCGTACCCGCCAGATGGTGCGGCCGATAGATTGGTACATGACCCCCCGGGGATGGCCGGAACGGACCGAGGCCTATCTGGAAAGCGCCACCGACCTCTTTGTGATGGCGGCCCAGCGAGCCTTGGACGAAGCCGGTCTAAAAGGCGCCGATGTCGATGTGATCGTAACCGTGTCCTCAACCGGAATCGCAACGCCAAGCCTTGAAGCCCGGGCGTTCGAACGGATGGGCTTTCGCACAGATGCCGCCCGGATACCCGTGTTTGGTCTGGGCTGCGCTGGCGGGGTCACGGGCCTCGGCTTGGCCTCAAAGCTGGCGAAAGCGACGCCGGGCGCGACCGTTCTGTTGGTCGTCGTCGAGGTTTGCAGTCTTGCCGTCCGCACGTCGGACCTGGACAAGGCCGACATAGTTGCGGCCGCTCTATTCGGAGACGGCGCGGCGGCTTGTGTCCTAAGGACAGGTGGAGGCGGCATCGCCAACATTGCCGGGTCCGCTGAGCGGCTTTGGCCCGACACCCTGAACATCATGGGATGGCGCGTGGATCCCACCGGGTTTGGCGTCATTTTTGACCGAGCGATCCCTCCGTTCGCCAAGAACAACATGCGCCCCGCGATGGAGCAGATGCTGGCTGGCCAGAACCTGGGCATGGGAGACGTCGATCGGTTTATCTGCCACCCGGGCGGCGCGAAGGTGATTGAAGCGTTAGAGCAGTCCCTGTCTCTCGGTCAGGGGCAGTTGGACTTTGAAAGGCAGGTCTTGGCCGATCACGGCAATATGTCCGCACCAACCGCGCTATTTGTGCTGGACCGCGCGCGCCGCGCTGGCCTGCCGCCCCTGTCGGTCGTAACGGCCCTGGGCCCAGGTTTCAGCGCCACGACGGTTACCCTGAAGCAGGCCGCGTGATCCTCTCCGTCGTCGTCCTGAGCCTGGTGACGGTCCAGCGGCTGGCGGAGCTGGTCATCGCGCGCCGCAACACCGCGCGCCTGAAGAGCTGCGGCGCCCAGGAGGTCGGCGCGGGTCATTATCCCTTCGTCGTTGCGTTGCATGCCGCCTGGCTTGCAGGGCTCTGGATACTGGCCTGGGATCGCCCCATCTCACTTGCCTGGCTTGGCGTGTTCCTGGTTCTCCAGGCGCTACGCGTCTGGGTGCTGGTCACGCTTGGGGAACGATGGACCACCCGAATAATCGTCCTGCCCGGGGCGCCCTTGGTCGCCAAGGGACCTTACCGTCTAATCTCGCATCCCAACTACGCGGTGGTTATTGGCGAGATCGCGGTCCTGCCGATCGCATTTGGTCTTTTCTATTTTGCCGCGATCTTCTCGGTTCTAAACGCCGTGGTGCTTTGGGTTCGCATTCGCGCCGAAGGACGCGCGCTGTCGGAGGCTCCCCACTCGCTAGATCAGACGCCAATGGGAAGCGCCTAATATCGCTCTCCGTCCAAGCAACCGCCTTCACTCACCCATAACCTTGCGCTGCTAGCCTTTCCCCTCCTGCAGGGAGATTGGCTTTGGCGCACGAACGCGTCTTCGGGCGCAGAAGTCCGACCCACGCCGCCGCGCTTCGCAGTCCGACCGATGTCGAACCGTTGAGCCCCGTGGCGGAATACGTCAGGGCCGCTCCGGAAGCGCAAGACTACTCAGCCACATCCGAGTTCGCGGATTGGCGGCGTGCTCAGCGCGGCCGATGGCTCGCGGCCTGGGCCTTGGGACTGCTGTTTATATCGCCCGGCCTGCTTTGCTTCCTGGTCCACGCGCCAGTGGGACTCTCGGTGGCGATGGAGGTTGCGGGCGTGGCTGCAAACGCCTGGGTCAGGCGCGAACGGAAACGTCGGCTACACGCGATCGCCCAGTGGGATCCATCGGACGAGGCGCCGTAGGCGATTAGACCGCCTTCAGCCGCGCCAGCACCTGCGGATGCAGGTCGAGGTTGGACGCCAGGATGGTCCCCGTCTCCAGCGGATTGTCACCGCCATCGGCGTCGGTGACCATACCGCCGGCTTCAGTGACGAACAGGATGCCCGCGGCGACATCCCACTTCCCCAGGCCGCGTTCCCAGTAGCCATCGAAGCGGCCGGCCGCGACATAGGCCAGGTCCAGGGCGGCGGAGCCGAAACGGCGCACGCCGGAGACGCGCGGGGCGATCTGGTGAAGCTCTTTCAGGAAGGTGGCTTGGCCCGGCCGGCCCATGAAGGGAATGCCCGTGGCCAGCACCGCCTCGCTCATGTCGCGCCGGGCAGCCACGCGCAGCCGCTTGTCGTTGACGAAGCAGCCCTTGCCCTTCTCAGCCCAGAACAGCTCGTTGGTGATCGGGTTGTAGGTGACGCCCGCGACGATCTGGCCGTCACGCTCCAGCGCCACGGTGCAGGCGAAGTGAGGGATGGCGTGCAAGAAGTTGGTGGTGCCATCGAGCGGGTCGGCGATCCAGGTGTGAGTCTTATCCGTCCCCTCGATCACTCCGCGCTCTTCGCCCAGGAAGCGATAGCCCGGACGCGCGGTGGTCAGGGCGTCGAACAGGACCTGCTCGGCTTTGATGTCAGCGGCCGAGACATAGTCGGCCGGCCCCTTCTTGGAGACCTGCAGCTCGCCAAGCTCGCCGAAGTCACGCGTCAGCCCCTTGGCGGCCTTACGAACGGCGTCGCTCATGACTTTTAGCAGGGCGGTCTGGGTGGACATGTCAATGAACTCGGCTGGGTGGTCGCCAGCGCGCCGAACGACGGCAGGCGGGCGGCGAATTGGGCGCGGAACCTATCGGCGGCGCCCGGCGATATCAAGGCGCAGTCATATCAGCCGGCAGTCTTGCCCCGCTGGGCAAGGCCTGCAGCAATCTCGGCGTTGAAAGCCCCTATGGCGGCTGCGGGGCCTGCCGGATGAGCCCAGACGCCTGACGAGACGGCGATGAAGTCGGCGCCCGCGGTGACCAGGGCGCGGCAGTTGTCGACCGTGAGCCCGCCGATGGCCACGCACGGCGTCTGCATGCTCTCCTGCCAGATGGACAGAATATCCTGCTCGGCGCGCGTCACCGCGTTCTTGGTGGTGGTCTCAAAGAAGGCGCCGAAGGCGACATAGTCCGCACCGGCCTCGGCGGCTTCCATAGCCAGGTGGCGGCTGTCGTGACAGGTGACGCCGACAATCCGATCCGGTCCGACCAGCCGACGCGCTTCATCATAGGAGGCGTCCTCCTGGCCGACATGGACACCGTCGCAGCCCAACCTTGCGGCCAGATCCGGTCGATCGTTCAGGATCAACGCCACATCATGCCTCTGGACGACCGGTAGCAAGGCGGCGACGGCAGCACCGATGGCGTCGTCCGAGACGTCCTTCAGCCGAAGCTGCAATGCGGCGACGTCGCCGCCCTCCAGCGCCTCGGACAAGGTGCGGCCAAAGCCAGCCAGATCGTCGATCCTGGGCGGGGTAATCAGGTAAAGGCGACAGACTGGCGAGCTCACAGCCTGCCGCTAACGGGCTCTGACGCGCCGGTCAAGCAGATGGGGACAATGCGGATCGGGGTCAGGCCGCCGCCCGCCGCCGGACGATCTGCGCGGCCTTCTCGCCGTCGGCGGCGCCGGTGAACTCAGCGGCTATGTCCAGGTAGGCGCGCAGGCGGGTCATGTCGGAAAGCTCATTGGCGCGCAGCAGTTCGAGCAGATCTTCAACGTAATGGTTGAGCCGCGATTGAATCATCTCGGCGACCTTGGCGCGGCTGGCGCCAAAACCATACTGGGCGGCATAGGCTCGAGTGTGATCGAAAAATCCGAGCAGACCCGCCGCCCGCCTCACCATGATCGGGTCGGGGTCGACGCCGAGATTGGGATGACCGCGCATGCCCTTGCCGAACCGCGCCATTTCCAGCGGCAGCGCCTTGTCCAACGCCTTGTCGATCTGACCGAACCGCGTCTCGGCCATCTGGGCCAGCGCCTGCCGCTGCTTAACCACCCGCTGCCCCCAAGGGCCATCTTTCTTCAAATCGATAGACGTTTCGAATTCGGCGATTTCCTGGGCGGCGACATGCAACATCTCGCTGGCCTGAATCCCGGCCGCGCGGCCCTGGTCCGCCTCAAACCCGCGAACCCGCGAAAGCCGTTGTTCGATATCGTCCAGCACGAATTCACCGAACCGGGCGAGCTCGGAGGCGGCGGCGAAGCTGTCCTTCGGACGATCCATCACCGCCGACATTACCCGTAAGATCATCCAGGGCTGCGGCATGTTGGCGAGCAGCATGTCGAACAGGCGCGGTCCGGCGTCCTCCGACAAGTCGCCGGCGTCCTTGTAGGCCAACCTCGCGGCCGCCGACTTTTCCTCGTTCAGGCGGCCCATCCACTCAGGCAGGCGGATAATCGTCTGACGTCCAAGAGGAACAAGATCGAGGAAGCCTGCGAAATCCTGAGGGGCTTCCGGCCCAGTCTGCTCCAGCGTCGCGCGCACCGCAGCGAAGCTGGGCGATGAGCTTCGCAGGCCCGCGCCCGCACAAGCGCAGAGACGGTTATAAATATCGGCGGGCGCGACCTGGTCATCGGGTCCCCGGGACCAGGCGCTCCTGGCGGCCGAGACCATGCCGGGTTGGGTTTCCTCGAGTGCGCTCCAAAGCTGGGCGATCGTTCGGCGCGGGAATCGCACGCAGGTTGAACCGCCGACGCCGCAAAGGGCCGCGATCGGGCCGAACACGGCGCCGCGTACTCTGCGCTCGGCGGCCTCGCGGGCGATTAAGCCATGAACATTGGCCAGGGAACCGCCCTTTTCGGCCTCGTTAGCCAGGGCGACCTCAAGGCGGGCGACAGTTGAATCAGGTACAGCTTTGAACAAGCCACCCAAGAGGCTCGCCTGTTGCTCGGTCAGGCTAGGCATGATCGGTCGACGCGCCTCAATAACGAAGTCTTCAGAATGCCCAAATTGAGTTAAGGCTTTCCGAAGACCGTTAACCCTCCGCTCGGGGCAGCTCCAGCGTCACCATCAGGCCGCCCATGGCGGAATCCGCCAGGGCGACGCCGCCGCCATAAGCGCGGGCCAGCTCATCCACGATGGACAGGCCGAGTCCCGAGCCGGGCTCCGTTTCATCCAGTCGCGCGCCGCGCTTGAGGACCTCCGCGCGCGCTTCGGGTGGAAGGCCAGATCCATTGTCTTCAACCGTCAGCGAAAGCCGGGTCGGCGAGGTCGCGGCAGCGACCACCCGCACCCGGCCACGGCTGTATTTACAGGCATTTTCAAGGACATTGCCGGCCATCTCGAGCAGGTCCTGCCGCTCGCCAAGGAAGCAGAGATCGTCCGGCGCGCGCCAGTCGATCTCCACGTCGCGATCGCGGAAAATGCGCTCCAACGTGAGGGCGAGCTCTTCCAGAATCGGCGCGATCTCGGTGCGTTCTCCCAGCCCTTGGGCGCGAGCGGCGGCGCGGGCGCGACGCAGGTGATGGTCGACATGGTTGCGCATCGCCTCGGCCTGGCGCGTGACCACGTTCGCCAGGGGGCCAGGGTTAAGCTCCGCCTCGCTCAGCATGACCGAGATGGGGGTCTTCAGGGCATGGGCGAGGTTGCCGACGTGAGCACGTTGGCGCTCCACCACTTCCTGATCGTGCTCGACCAGGGCGTTGAGCTCCTCGGCAAGCGGCGTCAGCTCGGAGGGATACCGGCCCTTCAGCCGATCGGCGCGTCCTGTGCGCACGTCGGCGATCTCGCGACGCAGGGCGAACAGGGGCTGCAGGCCGACCCGCACCTGAATCAGGATCGGCAAGATCAAGCCTATGCCCAGGATCAGCAGAAAGACGCCGGTTTCCAGGGCAAATCGGCCCGCGTCCGCTTCCAGGGCCGAGCGGTCCTCCGCGGCCATGAAGATCACCGGCTGCGGACGTCCAGGCAGGCTGACCATCAGCGCCGCCGCCCGCAGCGGCTCGTGCACAGGGCCGACCGTGTCATAGTAGTAGGGCTTGCCGGCCTTGGCCTTCAGTCCAGCCAGGCCGATGTCGGGCCCGCCCAGCTCGCTATCCCAGAGCGAACGCGACCTTGAAAGCGCATGCAGGTTCGCCCCGTTCGGCTCGGCGATTTCCCAGTATTTGCCGGAATAGGCCCGCGTGGCGCGGCTGTCGGTCAGCGGCGGCGCGTCGACCGAGCCATCGGGATCGATGGTGGAGCTGGCGTAGAGCCCGTTGGCGACATCGAACAGGTCGTCGTCGAACCGGCTTACCGCCGCCTGATGGAACAGCGCCGTCTGGGCGATGCCGGCGCCGGCGAGCAGAGGCACGCTCCAGATCGCCGCGAGCACGACCAGGCGCCGGGCAAGCGACCCACGCCAAAGGTCGGACAGGATCACGGGGCGGACAGGGTCACGCGGTCGCCTCACCCTCCAGGGCGATCAGCCGATAGCCGAGGCCGCGCACCGTTTCGATACGATCGGGGCCGATCTTTTTTCGCAGGCGACCGACGAACACCTCGATGGTGTTGGAGTCGCGGTCGAAGTCCTGGTCGTAAAGGTGCTCGACCAGTTCGGTGCGGCCGATCACCCGGCCCTGATGCATCAGCAGATAATGCAGCAGGCGGTACTCCAGCGACGTCAGCCGCAGCGGCTCGCCATTCACCGAGGCCCGCGCGGCGCGGGGGTCGAGCCGCAAGCCGCCACAGGACAGGGTCGCCGCCGCGTGGCCCGCCGACCGCCGCAGCAGCGCGCGCAGCCGAGCCAGCAGCTCCTCGGTATGAAAGGGCTTGGTCAGATAGTCGTCGGCGCCGGCGTCAAAGCCGTTGACCTTGTCGCTCCAGGCGCCGCGAGCGGTCAGGATCAGGACGGGGGTCACCTTGCCGTCGCGCCGCCAGCGCTCCAGCACCGAGACCCCGTCGATTTTTGGCAGACCCAGATCCAGAATGATGGCGTCATAGGGCTCGGTGTCGCCCAGGAAATGGGCTTCCTCGCCATCCGGCGCATGGTCGACCGCATAGTCGGCGTCCGACAGCGCCTGCTTGAGCTGGCGCGACAGATCAGGGTCGTCCTCGGCGAGTAGAATGCGCATACGGCCCCTCCCCTATTGGGCTCTGAGAATCGCGCCCGACAGCGCATCGACGATATAGTCTATGCGGCGGCCGTTCGACGACGCCCAACGTACGCGATAAACCGCCCGTCCGCCCTGCTGTTCGATTCCGGCGTCCAGCTGGTAACCCGGATCGCGGCTGTTGATCTCGCGGATCACCCGGCCCAAGGGCACATAGTGGCCTTCGCGAACGCCTTCACGCGCCTGATTTTGCTGGGCGCCCCAGTCCGCGCCGAGGGAATCGTTGCCGGGCGGCGGCTGAGCCGGCGGCGCGGCGAGCGACGGCTGGCTGGCCAACAGGCCGACGCCGATCAGGATGGCCGCAATCGATCTCATGGCTGCAATCCTAAGCCTTCGGCCTGAACGGAGGCTGAATGCCCTAACGCGCGCCGCGCGCCTTCGATCAAAGGCTAGCCCTTCCGGCGTGGCGTATAGGGGCGCTCGGCGCGCCAGGTCTCGGCGAAGGCTTGCAGTTCCGCATCCGGAGCCTCGGGCAGGACGATCTGGATCTTGGCCAAAAGATCACCCCGCGTATTGGCGCGCCCGGTGGGCAGGCCCCGCCCTTTCAGCCGCAAGGTCTGGCCGCCATTGGCGCCGGCGGGCACGGTCAGGCTTACCGGACCATCGGGCGTCTGCGCCTCGACCTTTGCGCCCAACACAGCATCCGGCACCGACACCGGCAGGTCCATGATCAGGTTATCGCCCTCGCGACGGAAGATCGGGTGGGGCTTGAACGCCAACTCGATGAGGGCGTCGCCCGGCCCGGCGCGACCGGGCGAGCCCTGGCCCTTCAGCCGCAGCATCTGCCCGTCGATGGCGCCCTTGGGGATATTCACATCGATGGTGCGGCCGTCCGAGAAGGCGATCCGCTTGCGGCCGCCCTGGATGGCGTCCTCCAGATCGATCTCGACCTTGGCCCGCACGTCCTGGCCCCGGGCCGGGCCGCCGAAGCCACGGCCACCGCCGCGCCCGCCCAGTATCTCGCCGAAGATATCGTTCAGATCGACGCCTTCGAAGTTGCCGCCAAATCCGCCCTGAGCGCCCGCACCGCCGCGGCCAAAGGGATCGCCACCGCCGCCGTTGAATCCGCGCATGACCTCGCGTCCATCGGCGTCGATCTCACCGCGGTCGAACTTTTTGCGCTTTTCTTCATCGCCAAGGATGTCGAAGGCGGCCGAGACCCGTTTGAAGCGCTCTTCGGCCTTGGCGTTGCCGGGGTTCTTATCGGGGTGCAGTTCCTTGGCCAGCTTGCGAAAGGCCTTGCGCACGTCGTCCGCCTTGGCTCCGCGCGCCACGCCGAGTTCTGTGTAAGGATCCTGCGCCAAGAAACTCGCCTGCTTTCGATCGATGGATGAGGCCCTTCAATTAGGGCGTTCGGCAAAGGGCGCAAGCCTAATTGTTGTAAAAATGCCACAACAAGTGCAACTGAGGCGATCCTATCTCACACCACGTTCAGGCATCAGGTCCGGCGCCTCGAAATCGATAGCGTCCTCGGGGTCCTTCAACGACGCCTCGGAGATGGTCTGGCCGCGGACGCTGACACCAGCACGGTGAACACTCTCCGGATCGCCCGAGATCAGGGGATGCCAGGACGCCAGGCCGCGGCCCTCGTGAAGCCGGCGATAGGCGCAGCTCTTGGGCATCCACAGCAGGTCCTTCACATTGCCGGGCGTCAACTTGATACAATCGGGCACATAGGTTTTGCGGTTGTCGTAATCGGAGCAGCGGCAAAGATCGCCATCGAACAGCTTGCAATGCACCCTGGTCGGGATCACCTCGCCGGTGTCTTCATCCTCGAAGCGAATGAGACAGCAAAGACCGCAACCGTCGCATAGGCTCTCCCATTCGACGGCTGTCATCTGCGACAGGGATTTCGTTTCCCAGAAAGGTCTTTGCGTCATGGCGGTGACACCTTTGAAGCGGCATAAGGCGCCGGCCCGTACGCGCCGACAGTAGACCATCTTGAACGACGACGATTGGATTCTTCCGCCTTCCAAGTCCATCGACTCCGCGAACCGGCCACCGCCGGAGCCGGAGCCGATAGGGCCGCCGTCGTTTGGCCGCGCGCCGCCGCCCAAGCGGCCGAAGAGGGACTGGCGCGAGCTGTTTCGCCATGATCGTGGACTTTGGATATGGGGATCGTTGGCCGCCTTCGCCGCCGTCGTCCTGATCGGCGGCGGTATCTTCGGCGTGATAACCGTCAACCGCTTCATCGACAGCATTCCGCAGATCCCGGACAAGGCCACGTTGATGGTGGTCAACCAGGCGCCGGGCATGACCTTCGAGGACAAGGACGGCAAGGTCTTGGCCACGCGCGGGCCCAAGCATGGCTATGCCGTCAGCCTGTCGGAGCTGCCCACCTATGTGCCCCAGGCCTTCATGGCGGCGGAGGACCGGCGCTTCTATCATCACGGTCCGGTGGACTTCCGCGGCATGGCCCGCGCCGCCTGGGTCAACTGGCGCGCCCACCACACCGTCCAGGGCGGCTCTACCCTGACCCAGCAACTCGCCAAGACCCTGTTCCTCACCCCGGACCAGACGCTCAAGCGCAAGCTGCAGGAGGCGGTGATCGCCGAGCGGCTCGAGAAGGCGATGAGCAAGGATGAGGTGCTGGAGCTCTACCTCAACCGCATCTTCTTCGGCGACAACGCCTATGGCGTCGACGCGGCCTCGCAGACCTATTACGGCAAGCCGGCGCGTGAGCTGAGCCTGCAGGAGGCCGCCCTGCTGGCCGCCCTGCCCAAGGCGCCGACGCGGCTGGCGCTGACCAACGACATGGACGCGGCGCTGCAGCGCTCGCACCTCGTGCTCCACAACATGCGGACCGAGGGCTGGATCACCACCGAGGAAGAACAGGCCGCCCTCGATTCCCCACCTAAGCTCGCGCCGGAAGCCCCCGGCGAGGGCGACTTCGGCTATGTGATCGACATGGCCTCGGCCGAGGCGGTGAAGATCGCCGGCGGCCAGGCGCCGGATCTGGTGGTGCGGCTGTCCATCGACCAGTCCCTGCAGACCCAGGCCCAGGCCATCATTCGCCAGACCATCGCCGCCGAGGGCGCTGGCGCCCACGTCAAACAGGCGGCGCTGGTGCTGCTGGCGCCGGACGGCGCGGTGCGCGCCATGGTCGGCGGGGTCGACCACCATCTGTCGGCCTTCAACCGCGCGGCCCAGGCCCAGCGCCAGCCGGGCTCCTCGTTCAAGCCCTTCGTCTACGCGGCGGCGCTGGAAGCGGGGGTCAAGCCCACCGACATCCGCACCGACAAGCCCGTCCGATTCGGCCTGTGGGCGCCGACCAACTACGAGCCCGGCTATCGCGGCCCGATGACGGTGGCCAACGCCCTGGCGCTGTCGATCAATACCATCGCCGCCCAGCTGGCCAGCGAGGTCGGCACCCCCAAGATCGCGGAAATCGCCCACCGATTCGGCCTGAAAAGCATTCCGGACGACCCAAACCTGTCGGTCGCCCTCGGATCCTACGAGGTCAATCTGCTCGAACTGGCCGGCGGCTATCAGGTGTTTCAGCAGGGCGGCGTGCGCAGCGAGCCCTATCTGATCGACCAGATCGCCACCACGCGGGGCGACGTGCTCTACAGCCATGTCGCTTCGGCCGGCGCACCAGTCTATGACGTCGCCCATGCTGGCGACATGGTTCGAATGATGGAAGGGGTGATCACCCACGGGACCGCGACGAGAGCCGCGTTCGGCCGCCCCGCCGCCGGCAAAACCGGCACCACCCAGAACTGGCGCGACGCCTGGTTCATGGGCTTCACACCCGACTGGATGTGCGGCGTATGGATCGGCAATGACGACAACACGCCGATGAACAAGATCACCGGTGGGGCGATCCCCGCCGAAATCTGGCGCAAGATGATGTTGCTCGCGCATCAGGACATGCCCGTGCGCGACTTCCCCTGGCTGCTGCCTGAAACCCCGACCGACGCCGCTTCGGATGCGCCGGCCTCGGACGAGCCCGCGGCCACGACAGCGATAGACGCGGCGCCCGATCCCAAGGCCAGCTTCTACGACGGTCTCGGCAATGATTTCGCCAACGCCCAGCACGGTCAGCCGCCTGCGAGCGAGCCGCCGCGCAGCCACGACGACACGGACGATAACGCCGATCCGGATATGCCGCCGCCGGCGCGGCCCAATCCCGCCAATCCGCCGGGCCCCCAGCCCTGAGCGCTCGAGCCCCCCTGATCGCCCTGAAGGACGTGCGCCTGGCCGATGGCCCGCGCATGCTGTTCGACGGCGTCGACATGGCGCTTGAGGCCGGCGTGCGCGCCTGCCTGGTCGGCCGCAACGGCGCTGGCAAATCCACCCTGATGCGCATCCTGGCAGGCCAAAACCAGGTCGATGGCGGCGACCGGATTGTGACGCCCGGCGTTCGGGTGGTGCTGCTGGCGCAAGAACCGGTCATCACCGGCGAAACCTTGCTCGACTACGCCAGCGCCGGCGGCGCGGAGGCGCATGAGGCCGAATCGGAGCTGATGCTATTCGGGCTCGACCCGCATCGGACGACCAAGGGATTGTCCGGCGGCGAGACCCGGCGCGTGGCCCTCGCCCGGGCCCTGGCCGAACGACCCGAGGTTCTGTTGCTGGACGAGCCGACCAACCACCTGGACATCTTCGCCATCGAAACGCTGGAGTCCGAGCTGCGCTCGCGCCGGATGGCGATGCTGATGGTCAGTCACGACCGGGCCTTTTTGGAACGCACCACGCAGCGCTGCTTCTGGCTTGAGGACCGACGCATCTGGCGGCTGGACAAGGGTTTCACCGACTTTGACGCCTGGTCCGAGAAGATCGCCGCCGATCAGGTCGAGACCCTGCGCCGACTGAGCAAGGCGATCGAGCGCGAGACCTACTGGTTCCACCGCTCCATCACCGCCCAGCGCACCCGCAACGAGGGCCGTGCGCGCGAACTGAACGCCATGCGCCAGCAGCGCGCGGAACTGATGCGCGATCGCACCGGGTCCATGATCATGGCCGCCCAGTCCGGAGACGCCTCGGGCAAACGCGTGGTCGAGGCGCGCGGCCTATCCAAACAGTTCGGCGATCGGGTGCTGATCAAGGACTTCTCCACCCGCATCCAGCGCGGCGACCGCATCGCCATCGTCGGCCCCAATGGCGCGGGCAAGACCACTCTGGTCAAGCTGCTGCTCGGCGAGATCGAAGCCGACGAGGGTTCGGTGAAGCTGGGCACCAACCTGACCGTCGCCTATGTCGACCAGGCGCGGGACACCCTGAAGGACGACACCACCCTGTGGGATGCGCTGACGCCATTTGGCGGCGACCAGGTCATGGTCCAGGGGGCGCCGAAACATGTAGCGGCCTACGCGCGCGACTTCCTGTTCCAGGATAGCCAGTTGCGCCAGCCGGTCTCCAGCCTGTCCGGCGGCGAACGCAACCGCCTGCTCCTGGCCAAGGCCCTCGCGCAACCGGCGAACCTCTTGGTGCTGGACGAGCCCACCAACGACCTCGACATGGACACCCTCGACCTGCTCGAGGACGTGCTGGGCCGCTATGACGGCACCCTGATCCTCGTCAGTCACGATCGTGACTTCGTCGACCGCCTCGCCACCTCGACCATCGCCCTCGATGGCAAGGGCCGCGCGGCCGAGACGCCCGGGGGCTGGAAGGATTTCATCGAGCAGAACCCAGACTTCTTCGCCTTCCAGACCTCGGCGCCCTCTAAACCCAAAGCCAGTTCCGCGCCACCGCCTCCAGCAGCGCCGAAGAAGGGCGCTAAGCTGTCGTTCAAGGATCAGCACCGCCTCACCGAACTCGAGGCCCTGACGCTCAAGCTGGCGAACGACATCGCCGTGCAGGAGAAGCGGCTGGAGGATCCGGCGCTCTACGCCCGCGACCCGACAGGTTTCGACCGGATCATGAAGGACCTGGACCGGCTGCGCGCCAAGCTCTCCACCGCCGAGGACGAGTGGTTGGCGCTCGAAGAAAAGCGCGAGGCGCTCGCGAACAGCTAGTTCGGCGGGTTGTTGGCCTCGACGAAGTCCACGGTCGCCTTCAGCATCTGCTGGCGCGTTTCGCTGCTGGAAAGCCAGTGGTCTTCGTGGTCCAGCGTAACGACGGTAACCGGCTTGCCGGCTCGCTTCAGGGCGTCCGCCATGATCCGGCTCTGTGCAAACGGCGCCACGGTATCGTCCCGGCCATGGATTAGCAGAACGGGAATATCGACCTTGTCCGCCTGCAGCGCCGGCGAGATGGCGTCCAGCGCCGGGTCCGCCGGCCCGCTGACGTCCATGAAGCGGTCCCAATAGCGCAGCGCCAAATTGTTGGTCCAAATGATGGAGCGATCCTTGGCGTCCTCCAGCAGTCGATGCAGGTCGGCCGGTCCCGCGACCGCCACCGCGCACCGATAGACGCCATGATCGATCGCCGCGCCGGCAAGCGCGGCGTAGCCGCCGTAGCTGGCGCCGACGATGCAGACCCGCTTGGGATCGATGACGCCCTGGCTGGTGAGGTAACGCACGCCATCGGACAGATCGGTCTGCATCTTGCGGCCCCACTGGCCGTAGCCCGCCCGCACGAAGTCAGGCCCATACCCGTCCGAGCCGCGGAAATTCGGCTGCAATACCGCATAGCCCTTCGAAGCCATGGCCTGAGCCCACCAGTCGAAACCGATCTGGTCCCAGCCTTCCGGTCCTCCGTGAGGCAACACGATCAGCGGAAGATTCCGGGCCGCCTTGCCGGGCGGCAGAGTCAGAACGGCCGGAATCTGCAGGCCATCCGTCGCGGCGTAGGTGATCGATCGCACCTCGGCGACATCCGCCGGGGCGACGTCGGAATATTGGTCGCCGATCCAGATAGCCCGATGAGAGGTCAGATCGATCAGCGAATAGGATGACCCATCTTTCGCGCCAAGGACATGAACGAGGAACGCCTTCTGGTCCTGCGAAAGGAAGGCCAACCTGACCGCTTCACCCGGGAAGGCTTTCAGCACACCGTTCCAGCTCGCCTGTTCGGTAGGATCGAAGAAGGTCACTCCGCCGCCTTCCGACGGATAACGAACGCCGCCGACCAGGCGCAGGGTGTTATCGTCGTGAAGCGTCTCAAGGAAGTTTTCGTCCGGCGCTGGACGCCAACTCCCGTCATTCAGCGAGACGGCCTGGACTTCCTCGGGGCTTTGAGTGGACCAGAATGGACGTCCCATCGCGGTCATAGCCATCAATCCAGGGAACATCGACGTCGGCGCCGATCGACTTGCTGAGCATCCACTGGCCGTTTCGGCGCAGGTAAAGGCTCCAAAGTCTCTGGCTCGAGTTGTAGCGGGTCTCAGCGAGCGGCTGGCCATCGACGTCTGTCATCCAGCCCCGAGTGTCCTGCTGACCATGCGCGACGACCTGGGTGTCGTTGGTAACGAGGTCGATGCGAACCAGTGACCTGACGTTGGCCACGGCTCGGATCTCGTCGGCCTCAACGAAGATATAGGCCCGCCCGTTGACGATGCGGGCCCAGGGGTAGCTGTCGACCATGTTCCAGATGTTGGGGAAATTCTCGAGCCGTTTCGTCAGCCGGCCGGTCGGAATGTTCAGCGTTTCGAGAAAGTACCATTCGCCGTGGCCGACATGCGTGCCGGATTCACGCTCGTCCACACTGGTTGTGGCGGACGTAGTTATCATCAAATCCTGCGACCCAACCCAGTTCAGGTCGCGAACCTTCACCTTGCCGACCTCGGCGACAATCAAGGGTTTCTGGTCGGATATGCGGACGACGGCGATCGACCTCTGACCATCCGCCGCGGTGTCAACGAAGGCGATGCTGCTCTCATCGGGTGAAATCTTGAGGTCGGCCAAGGACGGCAGCCGGCCGTAGGCTTCCAGCGGCGCCGCCGTCGCCTGCCCGAACCCGCCGCAGGCCAGGGCCGCGACGATCACCCAAATCCGCCCCATCAAATCAACCCCCGATGCACAAACTCGCAACTAGCCTAGCCATGCGGGCGCTGGGCCTCAAGCGGCGCGCTTGGCGAAGCGGCTTGCGCCTCTTAGGTTGCGGCGTCGTTGTTCGGGGAGCGCGCATGACCTTCAGACGCTTGGCCAGCCTTGTTATCGCTGGGACGTTCGTGGCCGCTCTGGCCGCCTGCGCTCCGGCCAAGTCGCCGACGGCCGCCAATGGCCTTACCCCCATCAAGTTCGCCACCGACTGGCATGCCCAGGCCGAGCAGGGCGGATTCTATGAGGCGCTGGCGACGGGCGAGTACAAAAAACGCGGCCTGGACGTAACCATCATCCAAGGCGGCCCGGCGGTGAATGTGCCCCAGCTGCTCGCCACCGGCGCCATCGACATGGGCATCGGCTCTAACAGCTTTGTGGTCCTGAACCTGGCGTCTGCCGGCGTACCCGCCAAGGCGGTGATGGCCTCGATGCAGAGCGACCCGCAGGTGCTTATCGCCCACCCTGACGCCGGCGTCACGACCTTGGCGGACGTCAAGGGCCATCCCGTGCTGCTGGCGGATGAGTCGATCACCGGCTTCTGGGCCTGGCTGAAGGCCAAGTACGGCTTCACCGACGATCAGGTGCGCAAGTACGATTCCTCCGCGCCCTTCCTGGCGGACAAGCGGGCGGTCGAAGAGGGCTATCTGACCAGCGAGCCCTATACGATCGAGAAGACCACCGGGATGAAGCCGACGGTCTTCCTGCTCGCCGACTATGGCTATCCCGGCTATGCGGCGATGGTCCTGGCGACCAACAAAATCATTGCCTCAAATCCGGCGGCGGTGAGGGCGTTCACGGACGCGACGGCGGCAGGATGGAAGTCCTACCTTTACGGCGATCCCAAGCCGGCCGACGCGATTATCCTGAAAGACAATCCGGAGATGACCCAGGACCTCCTGGATCAGGCCAGGGCCAAGATGCGCGACCGAGGGATCGTCCTTTCCGGCGACGCCAAGACTCGGGGGATCGGCGCGATGACCGACACCCGCTGGGCGCAGTTCTTCCAGATGGCCTCAGGCCAGTTGCCGAAGGATTATCCGGCGACGCTGGATTACAGGCGCGCCTACACGCTCCAATTTCTGCCGACGGGGGCGAAGTAGGTCTTGCCGACGCCTATCGCCGAGCTTGCTGGCGTCGAGGTCGACTATCCGCGCGGGAGGGCGCTGGGGCCGTTCGACCTGACCTTGGCCGAGGGGGAGATCGTCGCCCTGGTCGGGCCGTCAGGCTGCGGCAAATCCACGGCGCTGCGGCTGCTGGCGGGACTGGAGCAGCCCACGCGCGGGATCGTGCGGCGCGCATCGGCTCGTGGCGAAACCTCCGTTGTGTTCCAAGCACCGACGCTGATGCCCTGGGCGACGGCCGAGGACAACGTCGCCCTGCCCCTTGAACTAGCGGGCGAAGCCAAGGCGTCGGCGCGGCTAAAGGCGCGCACGGCGCTGGAGCGGGTCAAGCTGCCGGCGATTGAGCGCGCCAAGCCGGCGCAGCTCTCCGGCGGCATGGCCATGCGCGTTTCCCTTGCCAGGGCGCTGGTCACCGACCCACGCCTGCTCCTCCTCGATGAGCCCTTCGCGGCGCTGGATGAAATCACACGCCGCAACCTAGCCGAGGATGTTCATGCCCTCTGGACGCAGACCAGGCCGGCCATCGTCTTTGTCACCCATAATGTCGAAGAGGCGGCCTATATGGCCTGCCGTGTCATCGTTATGACCCGAGGGCCTGGCCGCAGCGCGGGCGAAACAGCCATCGCCGGATCCCTGCCCCGGCCCGAGGGTTTTCGCACCACGCCGGTCTTCCGCGAGGCGGCGGAGGCAATCTCTCGCACTCTCGATGCGGCAATGGCGCCAGCATGAGATCGCTGCAGTCCATCGTCGCGCCGATCGTGCTCACCGCCGTCCTGCTCGCGATCTGGGAGACCGTTTGCCACGTCCTGGCTGTTCCGACCTACCTGTTGCCGACGCCGTCCGAAATCGCCCGCGCAACGGTCGACAACCTGCCGCTGCTGCTGACGTCGGCCTGGAACACCCTGGCCGTCGCCGTGATCGCTTGGGTGCTCGCCAGCCTTTGCGCCGGCGGGATCGCCCTCGTCGTCAGCCTGAACGATCTGCTGGAAGACGCCGTCCGCCCGCTGGCGGTGATGCTGCAGGTGACCCCGATCGTCGCCCTGGCGCCGCTGGTGAACATCTGGGCCGGACTGGATCATCCCGAGCGCGGCGTCATCGCCCTGGCCATGGTCGTCGCCTTCTTTCCCATTTTCTCCGGCGTCCTGACCGGGCTGAAGGCTGTCGATCCGGACCTTGAGCGTTTGTTCGATCTCTATGGCGCCGGCCGGGTGCAGCGCGTGTTTCGTCTGCGCCTACCTGCCGCCCTCCCCTATGTTCTGCAAGGCCACAAGGTGGCCGCCGGCCTGGCCTTGGTGGGCGCGGTAGTGGCGGAGTTTGTGGCCGGTAGCGGCGGCTCCCAGGGCCTGGCCTGGCGCATCATGGAGGCGGAGCATCGCAGCCAGACCGCCAAGATGATGGCCGCGCTGGCGGTCCTGGCCGTTCTCGCGCTCATGCTTTACGCCGCGCTCGAAAGCGCCGAACAGATAATTTTACGGCGTTGGCGCGGGCGTTAGCGGAGGATTAAGCGACGCTGTCTAGGTTGGCGAACCTTGGCTTTTCGGTTTCCTTGAGCATGCGTCGCGCCCTTCCCTTCTTCGCGATGACGGTCATCGCCATGTCCCATGCCGCCATGGCCTGGGCGGGGGATCAGTATGGGTCGCCGCCCAGGCCAGCCCAAGAACAACCCGCGCCGCTTCCGATGCTGACCTGGCCAGGCAAGACCGCCCCCGCGCCGCTCGCCGATGTTCGGGACCCGGCGCCCCCTCAAGCGACGCCGATTCAGGCCACGACAGCGCGCGCCACGCCGACCAGTCTCTACGACGCGCCGCCCGCCCGCTGGCGAACCGACGCTGAACCTCAGGCGCAACCCCAGCCACAGGCCGCTCCGCCCATAGCGGCGGCGTCCGCTGGAAATGGCGTCCCGCCGCATTTCTATTCCGTCGCCCGGCAATACGGCGTCCAGCCCGACCCTGTGCAGCTTTCGTCGCAATTTCTGGCGTCGACACCCGAGGCCGACATGGCCGAACCGCCGCCGCTTCCACCGCCTCATACCGTCGGCCCGCAGTCCGCCAACATGAGCACCGCCGCCGCGACCAACCAGGTGCGCCAAGCCCAGGAAGCCGCTGCTGACGCCGATTCCGCGGCGCTGGGGAACTGATCGAACGATGTCCTCCAAGCTTCACGATCTGATCGACCTGGCCAAGGAGCCGTCCAGCGAGCGCCGGCGCGAGTTGCTGCGTGAGGTCACCAACCTCTTCTTCTCCGGAGATGGCGCGCAGAGCCCCACTGAGCTGGCCATGTTCGACGATGTGATGACCCGGCTGGCCAGCGACATGGAGGAAGAGGTTCGCGCCGAGCTGGCCTCGATGATGGCGGACGCTGCTGTCCCACCGCGCCGCCTGCTGCTCGGCCTGGCCTCCGACGAGTCCGTCGCCGTGGCCGAACCGGTCCTGAGCCGCTCGAACGCCTTGAGCGACGACGATCTGCTCGCGGTCGCCCGCACCCACGGGCAGGACCACCTACGGGCCATCTCAGGGCGCGCCTTCGTGTCCGCGGCCGTCTCCGATGCAATCGTCGAGCTCGCCGACGACGACACGCTCGGCGTCCTTCTGCGCAACCAGAACGCCAGCCTGTCCCGCGAGGCGCATGAGACCGCGGCCGAACGCGCGGCGGCTAACCCCCAACTGCATAGTGCGGTGGTCGATCGCCAGAACCTGCCGCCAGATTTGCTGAACGACCTTTATTTCGTGGTCGAGGCCCGGCTGCGCGACCGCATTCTGGAACGGAACGCCGCGCTCGATCCCGCCGAGCTCGACGCCGCCCTGGCCGCGGGGCGCACCCGGATCGCCTCGCGTGATGGTGCGCTTCCGGCCGACTACGCCATCAGCGACGCGGCGGTTCGCGCCATGCGCGCGAAAGGCCCAATCGAGCCACAGACCTTGGCGGCGCTGCTGCGCAATGGCGAGACCACCAAGTTTCTGGTGGCGCTGGCGCTGGCGGCCGACATCGACTTCCACAGCGCCCAGCGCATTCTGGACCGGCGCGAGCTCGACGCCCTGGCCATCGTTTGCAAGGCGGCGAACTTCGACCGCGCCCTTTTCCTGACCTTCACCCTGCTGATTCTGGATCGGGACGTGGACGCCATGGGTCGTGCGCGCGAATACGGCCAGCTTTATACCGATCTGCCGATGGACGTGGCCAGCCGCACGATCCGCTTCTGGCGTATGCGCCGCCAGACCGGCGATGTCGCCGCAGCCTAGCGGCCAAGTCCGACACGTCGCCACCACAGGTGGTGAATCGAGGTTTCGCCGCCTCATAAGCTTAGCTGTCGTCCTCGATTAAGGTTGTCGACGAGGCGTTAAGTTGTATCGCCATCGCCGGGGGCGCCGCGAATTGTCGCGGAGAAGACCGTTTTCCGTGCAATGCCTGCTCAACCAACGGTTCGACTTGAAACGGCGCGACCAAATGTAACCGCGTCATTAACTTTTCACTGGACCAGTTCGTTAAGGTTGTGTTTACCTTCTCTTCGCCGAATGTTTTGGCCGGAGGGATTGCTTATGGAAAACGTGTTTGTCGCTCAGCGGATTAACTCGAAGCTGCAAGCGACCGAAAAGTCGATCGACGCGGCGATGACCGAAGCCGCCGAATTGCTCACCACCCTCATCGAAGCTCGTCGCGAGCTGAACATGTCGACGGTGGTTGGCGACAAGGAACTGGCCAACCTGACCCAAGCGCTCGTCGCCCTGGACGCCGCTCGTCACTCGACCGTTGAACTGCACAACGGCCTCGGCAAGATGGCCAAGGCGATGCGCATTCCGATCACCGGCGGAACGGTAAAGCCCAGCTTCATCATCGGTGCGGCCGAAGAAACCGTGACGATGCGCGAAGCGTCCTAAGCGCTCGCGTTTCTCAAATATTCATCCCGATAGAGTATCCGCGCCTTACGAAACTGAGGCGCGGATATGGCTTGGGCGATCTACTGGGTGAGCTTCACCGCCACCATCGGGGCAAGCATTTTCGCCGTCGCTAAAGGCGACATTCCTGCGCGATGGGGCGGCCTGCTCAGACTTTCCATATTGATGCTGGAATTCCTGGTTCAGGCGACGCTCCATAGTCATCTGCAGAATAACAATATCTGGATGGCGGTCGACGACCTCGCGGACACGGCCTTCGTTTCGTTCGGTTTCCTCTATCTCGCCTTGCGTTATGCCAGTCCTTGGCTCGCCGGGGCGATGGTCATTCAGGGCACCGCCTTCTACGCCGACCGCGTTTTCCTTGACGTGAATCCGGGCGAGCATCTGTCCTACGCGCTCGAAGAGAATCTCATCGCGATCGGCGTGGCGGTCTGCCTGTTCGTCGCCACGGTATCGGCCATCCGGCAGCGGCAAAAGAAACGCCTCGCCGATGCGGAACGCAGGCAGAAGGACGAGGCGCGGGCGGCGCGTATCGAGGCCTTGCTATCGGACCGCTACAGCGCGGCCGCCTGAGCGAAGTCGTGACGGTCAGGTCGGCTCTTTAAGCCGCTCCAAACCTCGCAGAGCCACGTCGGACAGGCTTCGCAGCCCATGTTCCGTGAAAACGTCCAGCGCGGCTGACAGCGCCACCGCGGCGGAGCGTCTGGCGCGGCTGTCCGGCCCCGTAAGATCCGTTCGCGCTTCATAGAGCCTGGCGAAGTTCAGCTGGCGCACGGCCCATCCCACCGGATCGGCGGAGGGGTTCATCGACACCAGATCGGCGCGCAACGCTGCCTCGGCCGCATCCAATGCTTCGACCTTGCCGCTGAGCTCCGCCTGACGAAGCAGGCAGCTGGCCCGACGATAAAGGGCGTTGGCTCGGTCCAGAACGGCGGGCTGGCGATCGAATACCGACAGCGCCCGATCCAGGCATTTCAACGCCTGATCGAAGGCCGACACCCCATCGCTGACTTCAGCTAGCATTTGCAGCGCGCCGGCCAGAGCCATCTGCGCACGGGCCCAATCCATCGGACTATGGTCGCGACTGACATGCTCCAGCACACTGACAAGATCGTCGACCACCTGCGCGACCACGCCAACGTCGCCCTCAAGATCGCAAAGCGCCGCCCTGACGCCGGCGCGAAGGGTCATCGCCCGAGCCCAGCTCAGAGGTTCGTAGTCGCGGTCGAGGCGCGCCAGAACGAGGTTCAGGCCGTCGAGCGCCATGCGCAGCAGGTGCGGGTCCTTCAGCCGATCACCGCAGGCGGCGAGGAACTCAGCGCGATCCGCACGTGTCTGGGCGGCCATCAGCCGACCAATCGGATGTTTCTTTCCATACGCGTCCAGCGCTTCGGCCGGCGCCTCGAAGCGCCCGGCGACGTCCAGCGCCAGGACGCGGTTGGCCGAGGCCATGGCCGTACGGGCTTCGATCAGGGTGCGGCCGGCGTCGGCCAGCGTTGCGGCGAGGCTCGACTTACCAGGGGTTTGGCCAGAGACCTGAGCCTCGGCGAAGGCGATGTCGGCGGCAGCGTTCAGGCCCTCGTCGCCGAACAGTTCGGCGCCCAGCACGGCGGCCGCGGCCTGTTCGCAACGCGCCCGGGCCCACGATTGCGGGCGGCGATCATGGCCAAAGCCGGCGCAGGCCAATTCACCAGCGGACGCCGATTTGCGTAGGGCGATGGCGTCGCCGGTGCGACGGGCGATTTCGCGCCAGATGGCGGCGGCCTCAAGCTGGCGCGCGGGACGATCCTCCGCGCCAATGCGGGAAGCAGCGACGTCGGCGGCTCGGGCTTCGCTCATGAGCAGATTAAGCTCGAGCAGTTCAAGAAGGCTCGGGTCGCCAGCGACCAGGCCGTCCTTGAGGGATTCCGGCTGGAAGAACCGCTTCAACTCGCGACGGAACTCGAACATACGCACCCGCTCCGGCCCCGCCGGACGCGCCAAATCGGGACGCCAACGCGGGGTTTGGGCTTCATTCAGCAAGGTCGAAGCCGAATTTGTAAAGATGTGTTAACGAATTCAGTTCCCCGCCGGGCCGAAACGCTGGATTTGGCCGCTAGAACAGCACCCTGGGGTTCATGATCCGGTGCGGGTCCAGCGCCAGACGCACGGCGCGCTGAGCCGCCACCTCCACGGGAGATTTGTAGGCCAGCGCCTCCTCGGTCTTCATCGCGCCCAGGCCGTGTTCGGCGGAGATCGACCCGCCCAGAGCCGCGACCCGGTCGTGCACGATCTTGGCGCCGTGGTCCCGGCGGGAGGCGTGAACGGCCTGATCGGCGCCCGCAGCCGCCAGCACGTCGTAGTGGACGTTGCCATCGCCGACATGGCCAAAGGCGGTGATCCGCACGTCCGGCCAGCGCCGATGCAGGTCCGCGGAGGCGGCCTCGATGAAGTCGGCGATCTTGGAGACCGGCACGGACACGTCGTGCTTCCAGGCCGCGCCCTCGGCCTTCTGGCCGGCCGACTGGTTCTCGCGCAGGGCCCAGAAGGCGCTCATCTGCGCCGTCGACTGCGCGACGGCGACGTCCTGGATCAGATCGTCCTCCAACGCTTGGGTCAGCAGCCGTTCCATCGACGCCTCGGCCGCCCCCGGCTCGCCGCTGGCCGCCTCGATCAGCACATACCAGGGATGGGCCTCGGCCAGCGGATCCCGCTGGTTCGGGATATTCTTCAGCACCAGGCTGAATCCCAACCGCGACATCAGCTCGAACGCCTCCAGCGCCCCGCCGGTCTCGGCCTTGGCGCGGGCCAGCAGAGCGATCGCCTGCTTTGGGCTCTTCAGGCCTGCGATCGCCACCGCGCGGGACGGCAGCAGCGGCCGCAGCTTCAGGCTGGCGGCTGTAACGACCCCCAGCGTGCCCTCGGCGCCGATCAGCAGCTGTTTGAGGTCGTAGCCGGTGTTGTCCTTGCGCAGCCGTTTGAGGCCGTTCCAGATCTCGCCGTTGGGCAGCACCACCTCCAGGCCCAGCACCTGTTCGCGCATGGTCCCATAGCGCAGCACCTGCGTACCGCCGGCGTTGGTGGAGATCAGGCCGCCAATGGTGGCCGAGCCTTCGGAGGCGACGGAGAGCGGGAAGCGGCGGCCAGCGGCCTCGGCCGCCTCGTGCACCGCAGCCAAGGTCACGCCGGCCTCGGCGACGATCACATCGTCCATCGGATCCAGATCGCGGATCGCATGCATCCGCTCCAGAGATAAGAGAATTTCCCCCTGCGGGATCTGGCCGCCGACCAGGCCGGTGTTTCCGCCCTGCGGGGTGATGGCCACGCGGCTTTCGGCGCAGAGGCCGACAATGGCGGCGACCTCCGCCACCTCCCGGGGCAGCAACAGCAGAGGCGTCGTCCCGCTCCACCGATCACGCCATTCGACCAGCTTGGGCGCAAGCCGATCCGGATCGGTGCTCCAGCCGCCCTCGCCCACCAGGGATTTCAGGCGCGACAGCACATCGGCGGGGACGGGAATGGTCATGAGCCCAATCTAACGCCGCACCGTCAGCCGACAAAGCCCGCCGCGCGGCGCAGGCGGTCATTGATCGCCTCGCCGATGCCATCTTCGGGAATGGACGCGATGGCGATCGCCGTGGGCCGCTTCGCATCGGCCGCGCGCAGAAAGGCGAACAGGTTGGCGGCGGCCTCACTCAGATCGCCAGCCGGACTAAGGTTCAGATCGCCATCCGCCCCGCCAAAGCCGATCAGCACCTCACCAGGGCCCGCGTCGACCGCATTGATCCGCACAGGCGCGTCCGGCGCATAGTGGTGCGCCAACCGCCCGGGCGAACGCTTGGCGTCGGCCTCGGCATCCGCGAGCGACCCGATCAGCGCCTCGATCTCGGCCCGCGTCACCGCACCCGGCCGTAACAGGCGAGCCGGCCCCTCCAGCAAGGCGACGACAGTGGATTCCAGACCAATGGCGCAGGGTCCGCCATCCAGAGCCTCCGCGACCGAAGGGCCGGTCTCCGCCACCGCGTCGTCGAAGGTCGTGGGGCTTGGCCGCCCTGACCGGTTGGCCGACGGGGCGACAACCGCACCTCCAAAAGCTTCCAGCAACCGCCGAGCCATGGGATGGGCCGGCGCGCGCACGGCCACCGTTTCCAATCCGGCCCGCGCCAGGTCGCAGACCAGGGCGGCATCCTTGAGGGGCAGGACAAGGGTCAGCGGCCCCGGCCAAAAGGCTTCAGCCAATACGCGCGCGCGGTCGTCGAAGTCAGCCAAGCGCTCGGCGCCCCGCTGATCGGCGACGTGTGAAATCAGCGGATTGAAGCGTGGGCGTCCCTTGGCCTCGAAGATCGCCGCGACGGCGCGGGGGTTCGACGCATCGGCGCCGAGGCCATAGACCGTCTCGGTGGGCAGGATAACCAGCTCGCCCCGACGCAGGGCTTCGGCGGCGTCCTCGATACCGGTCAGTGGGCCCGGTGGGCGATCAGGGCGACGTTCACCGTCACCTTGGTGTCCACCACCTCGCCCGTCTTCCACTGGCCCTGTCCCACGCCAAAAGCCGTGCGGTTCAGCACGATCGCCCCATTCATCCTGGCGGTATCACCGCTGATGGCCAGGGTGAAGGGCAAGGTCACCGGCTGCTTGACGCCCCGGATCGTCAGGTCGCCATCCGCCGCATATTTGCCGCCGCCAAGATCGCGAAAATCCCGCGTCACGAACGCAGCCTGGGCGAACTTGCTGGCGGCGAACCAATCGTCGGTGGGAATGGCCTGGTCGCGGTCTGCATCACCCGTTGAAGCGGAGGCCACATTGACCGTCACCACCGCCTTGGAGGCCGCCAGAGCCTTGGGATCGAACACGATCTGTGCGCTCCAGCGGCGGAACGTCCCGTTGAACCCCTGACCGTTCATGGCGCCCTGGAAGGTCAGCTTGGAGGCAGGATCGACGCTCCAGGCCGCGGGCGCGGCGGACGCAGGAGCCGCGAAGGTCAGGCCAAGCGCGGCCAGCGGCGTGAGAGCGAGCAATTTGATCCGGCTGCGCATCACGCGGCCCTCCTTTTCAAGATCGGGATCATGCGCGCGACGACGTCATCGCGGCTGATGAACTGGTGTTTCAGGGCGCCGGCCACATGCAGCACGATCAGCCCATAGGCCAGCTTGCCGAGCAGACCGTGGGCGGCCTCGAACAGATGCTCGGCGCTCTTGGCCTGGTCCGGCGCCATGCTCGCCAGCGGACCTATCGCAGGCCAGGGAATGAAGAACAGCTTGATCGGCAGGATATGATGCAGCGGGCTGGCGGAGCGCATCGCCCATCCCGTCAGGGGCAGGCCGATCATGACCACATAGAAGCCCCAGTGGACGATGGTGGACAATAGTTTCTCCCAGCCGGTCACGTAACCCGGTAGCTTGGGCGGCGGGTTGACCAGCCGCCACGCCAGCCGCGCCACGCTCAGCACCAGCACTGTCAGGCCAACAGACTGGTGCAGGGCGATCGGACTCAGGCGCGCCATGCCGTGCAGGGTGTTGAAATACCAGGCGATGCCGATGTTGCTCAGCAGCAGGACGGCGATGGTCCAATGCAGCGCAATGGCCACATGGCTGTACCGGTCTCTCAAGATCGCCATCCGCATCCTTCTCTAACGCCGCCTGCCAAGCTTATTTGCGAACGAACTCGACCTCGATCAAGAGGCGCACCGTATCGCCCACCAATCCCTCCCAGGCCTTGGAGCCGAAATCGGATCGCTTGATGCTGGTGATCGCGGAAAATCCCATGCGATATCCGCCGATCCCGAACAGCCCCGGACCGCTCCCGTTGAAGGTCACCTCCATCGTGACCGGTCGCGTCACCCCGTTGAGCGTCAGGTCGCCGGACAGGGTCCCGTGACCTGGATCGGTGGGCTGAACGCCGTCCGAGACAAAGGTGATCTGCGGATGCTTGTCCGCTCCCAGGAACTGGCGCGCGAACTGGCGTCCGATCACGTCGTCGCCCACGTCCAGGGAGTTGGCGTCGATGGTCACCTCGATCTTCGACGCCGCCGGGCTGGCCGGATCATAGTCATAGCGGGCGTCGAACCGGTCGAACCGCATGGTGTAGTAGGACAGCCCCATGTGGCTGACCTTGGCCAGCAGGCTGGCATGGGTGTGGTCGAGCACATAGTGGCCGGCGGGGGCGCCGGCGGGGTCTGTGGACGCAGGCTTGGGCTCAGCCGCCATCGCTGGCGACAGGCCGATCAAGGCTAGCGCCAGGGCAAGGCTCAGGGCGTTGCGCGGCATGGACTTCCCTCCAACCGTTTCGAATCCGCCCCCCTGGTAATGTCGCGCATTCTAGTGAATTGGTGTCGCTCGAGAGGCGTAAAGACACGCCTTTGTGAGACGCCTGGGCGTTTGTGAGCCCCAGGTGTGTGAGGAGCTTCCCATGACTTTTCGGGCGCCGGTGCGCGATCTCCTATTCTGCCTGCATCAGATTGTGGACGTCGATCGGTTGATGACCCTAGACGCCTTCACCGATCTGGACGCCGAGACCCTGGCGGCGGTGCTGGATGGCGCCGGGGCGCTGGCGTCGGACGTGCTAGCGCCGCTGAACCGCGGCGGTGACCAGGTCGGGGCGACCTATCAAAACGGCAAGGTCACTGCGGCGCCAGGGTTCGCAGGCGCCTACAAGGCCTTTGCCGACGGCGGTTGGGGCAGCCTCGCCGCCGATCCGGCCTATGGCGGCCAAGGCCTGCCCAAGGTGGTGGAACTGGCGGCCTTCGAGATGATGCACGCTGCCAACATGGCCTTCAGCCTCTGCCCAATGCTCACGGGTGGCGCGATCGAGGCGATCCATGCCCACGGAACCGACCGGCAAAAGACCCTCTTCCTGCCCAAGATGATCGCCGGGACCTGGACCGGCGCCATGAACCTCACTGAGCCTCAGTCGGGATCCGACCTGGGCGGCCTCACCACCCGCGCCGAGCCGGACGGGAACGGCGGCTACAAGCTGTACGGCCAGAAGATCTTCATTACCTGGGGCGACCACGACTGCGCCGAGAACATCATCCACCTGGTGCTGGCCCGCCTGCCCGACGCGCCGCCCGGAAGCCGTGGCGTGTCGCTGTTCCTGGCGCCGAAATACCTGGTCGGCGAAGACGGTGCTCTCGCCAGCCAGAACGACCTGCGGCCGGGCAGCATCGAGCACAAGCTGGGCATCCATGGCTCGCCTACCTGCGTGATGCTCTACGACGGCGCCACGGCGGAGTTGATCGGCCAGCCCAACCAGGGCCTGGCGCACATGTTCACGATGATGAACGCCGCGCGGCTGAATGTCGGCATGGAGGGCGTCGGCATCGCCGAGCGCGCCTACCAGCAGGCCCTCGCCTTCTCGCTCGAACGCCGCCAGGGCCGCTCCGCCTGGACCGGTGAGGTCGGCGCGCCGATCTTCGATCACCCCGACGTGCGGCGGATGCTGGCGGACATGAAGGCGCGCATCGAAGCGGCGCGGGCGATCTGCTTCCTCACCGCCGCCAACGCCGACCTGGCCGCCGCCGCGCCCACCGAAGACGAGCGCCGCGCCGCCAAGCTGCGCGAGGAGGTGCTGACCCCCATCGCCAAGGCCTGGTCCACCGACATCGGCGTCGAGGTCGCCTCCCTCGGCGTGCAGATCCACGGCGGCATGGGCTTTATCGAGGAGACCGGGGCTGCCCAGCACTATCGCGACGCCCGCATCGCCCCGATCTACGAAGGCACGAACGGCATCCAGGCGATCGACCTGGCCGGCCGCAAGCTCGGGCTGGAAGGCGGCGCCGGGGTGCAATCCCTGCTCGCCGACATGCGCACGACAGCTCAGGCGTTGGCCGAGATCGACGCGCTAAAGGCGATAGCCCGCCGCCTGAGCGCGGCGGTCGACGCCGCCGAGGAGGCCACGACATGGCTTTCGCAGAATCGAGGCGGACCTGAAGGCCTTGCCGGCGCGACGGCCTATCTCAAGCTAATGGGTGAAGTTACAGGCGGCTGGCTGCTCGCCAAGGGCGCCTTGGCCGCGGCCAAGGGCCTAGCCCCGGATGTCGCCTATGGCCGCGCGCGTATCGATCTGGCCGCTCACTTCGCCGAGACCGTGCTGGCCCAGGCGCACGGCCAGGTGGCGGGCATCGTCATCGGCGCCGAGGGGCTGTCACGGCTGGACGCCGCCGCCCTCGGCGCCTGATCCGACGCCCAGGCAGTATGCGTGGTTCGATACGCGCTACGCGCTCCTCACCAAACTGACCTTTGTTATTTCCAAAATCGAGTTTGGTGAGGAGGCCGAAGGCCGTCTCGAACCACGCACCTGACGGATCAGATGTGCTCGAGCAGATACTCGGCGGAGGAGACCTTGAACTCGCCGCCTTGTTCGACATTGAGCTGGGTGACGACGCCGTCCTTGGCGATCAGCGAATAGCGCTGCGAGCGTGAGCCCAGGCCGAACTTGGAGCCGTCCATCTCCAGGCCCACGGCCTTGGTGAAGTCGCCATTGCCGTCGGCCAGCATGATCATTTCGCTTTCGACGCCCTGATCCTTGGCCCAGGCCTTCATCACGAAGGCGTCGTTCACCGACAGGCAGGCGATCTGGTCGACGCCCTTGGCCTTCAGCTCGGCGGCGTGCTGCTTGAAGCCCGGCACGTGCTTGGCCGAGCAGGTCGGGGTGAACGCGCCCGGAAGGGCGAACAAGGCGACGGTCTTGCCCGCGAAGATTTCGGCGGTGGTGGTCGCTTGCGGGCCTTCCGGCGTCGCAATCATCAGCGTGGCTTCGGGCAGCTTGTCACCCACTTTGATCGTCATATGCGCTTTCCTTCAGGCTGATTGCGGCGGCGCTAGACATATGGGCTGGGCCGCGTCTCGCCAAGCACCCTTAGGCCTTGAAGTCGCCCAGAGTCGCGTCAATCTTCTGCTTATGAATGATCGTCGCTCCAGCGCGTTCGATTCGACGTCGGGCTCCCTCGCCGGCCGAGCCTTGATCGCCATGCCCGGGATCGGCGATCCCCGGTTCGAGCGGGCGGTGATCTACATCTGCGGCCATACCGCCGATCACGCCTATGGCCTGGTGCTGAACCGTCCGGTGGACGGGCTGACCACGCCCGGCCTGCTGCAGAAGCTGGGCGTCGAATCCGGCATCGAGGTTCCGCCTGATCCGGTCATGTACGGCGGCCCGGTCGAGCAGGAGCGCGGCTTTGTGCTGCACACCGCCGACTATCTGAACACCGACTCCAGCACTCTGGTGGACGAGGGCGTTGCACTCACCGGCACGCGCGACATCCTTGAGGCCATGGCCAGCCATAACCGCCGCCCCCGCCACGCCTTCCTGGCGCTGGGCTATTCCGGCTGGGGCGCTGGCCAACTGGAGCAGGAGTTGCAGCAGAACGTCTGGCTGACCTGCGAGCCCGACGAAGCCCTGCTGTTCGGCCACGACTACGACCACAAATGGTCGATGGCCTTGAACCGCCTGGGGATCGAGGCGCACCAGTTGTCCGGGGACGCCGGCCGCGCCTAGCCGCATCACGCCTTGGCGTGGGTCTCTACCCAGTCGGCGAAGGCGGCCATAAACTTGACCACGAAGTCTTTCGCGCCTGGGTTGACGATCTCGCCCGCCTCATCGAACAAGCTGCCTGCCCCGCCGATATAGGCCTCTGGCTGCTGCATCACCGGCACATCCAGGAACACCAGCGACTGGCGTAGATGATGGTTGGCTCCAAACGCGCCAAGCGCCCCTGGCGAGACGCTGATCACCGCGCCGGGTTTGCCGCCGAAGACGCTCTGGCCGTAGGGACGCGAGCCGACGTCGATGGCGTTCTTCAGCACCCCTGGCACAGACCGGTTGTACTCGGGCGTAACGAACAGCACCGCCTGGGCGGCCTTCATCTTGGTGCGGAAGCTCGTCCAGCCGGCGGGCGCGGCGGCCTCCAAGTCCTCGTCATAGAGGGCCAGATCGCCGATCTCGACGATCTCCAGCTTCAGCGACGGCGGCGCGAGCTTAGCAGCTGCAAGCGCCATCTTGCGATTGAAGGAGGCCTTGCGCAGGCTGCCGACCAGAATGGCGACGGTGTGGGGCGTGGTCATGGGCGAGCGTCCTGTGGTGGGGTGACAACCACCTTAGGCCGCAAACGATCCCGCCTGAACGGCTAACCGCGCGCCTTCAGCGGCGCGGTCCCGTCGACATAGCTTTCGTTGAGATAGACCTCGGCCTCCTGCGCGGACAGGGCCGGCGCGTAGCCGAAGCCCTGGCCATAGTCGCAGCCGATATCCTGCAGCCGCCGCGCCACCTCGGCGTTCTCCACGCCCTCGGCGACGACTTCCAGCGCCAGGTCGCGGCCCAGGTTGACCACCGAACGGACGATCTTGGCGGATCCTTCGTTGGAGCCCATGGTGCGTACGAAATAGCGGTCGATCTTCAGCGTGTCGAACGGCAGCCGGCTCAAATAGGACAGGGACGAGAAGCCGGTGCCGAAGTCGTCCAGCGCCAGGGCCGCGCCGGCGTCGCGCAGCTGATTCAACACCACCGCCGCCCGATCCGGATCGCGCATGATGTCGCTTTCGGTGATCTCCAGCTTGAAAGCGCCCTTGGGCAGGCCGGCGTCGCGGATCAGGCGCCCCACGTCCAGGACCAGGTTGGGCCGGTCGATCTCGCCCACCGACAGATTGACGCTGACGCTGATCTCACCGGCGGCCCGGTGCGCCCTGCGCCAGTCGGCCAGCTGGAAGGCCGCGGCGGCCATCATATGGGCCCCCAGGTCGACCAGCAGCCCCATCTCGGCCAGCAGCGGCAGGAACTCATCCGGCGCGATCACGCCGCGACGGGGGTGGCGCCATCGGGCCAGGGCCTCAAAGCCAGCGATGGCGCCGTTCGAGAGACGCACAACCGGCTGATAGAAGGGCACGATCTCGCCGCGCGAGATGGCGCCGCGCAGATCGGATTCCAGCGCCAGCCGCGAAAGGCCGTCGCTCTCGAGCGACCGACCGTAAGCGGCCGCACCGCCGCGTCCGCCGCCCTTGGCGGACTCCACCGCCAGCTCAGCTCGGCGCAGCAACTCGGACACTACCGGCGCGTCCGCCCCACCCTCGATGCTCACGGCGCCGATCGACAGGGTCGGGAAGATATCGAAACCGGCCACTCGCAGTGGTTGCTCCAAGGCGTCGCGGATGATCTCGTCAGGCCGCTCGACGGCGGCGCACGACAGGACGGCGAACTCATCCTCCCCGACCCGCGCCATCAGCGCCCCTGGTGGGAAGGCCGCGGACAGCCGCGACCCCAGGGCCGCCAGCACCAGGTCGGCCCGTTCGTGACCCAACGCCTCATTCAGGCGGCGCAGCCGGTCAAGGTCGGCTACCACCAGGGTGTGAGTTCCCGACGCCTGCAGACGTTCGCGCGCACGGGCGACGAAGCTGCGGCGATCCAACAGACCCGTCAGCGTATCCAGTTCGGAAGCGGCGAACTTGACCTCGGGCACCACCACCCCAGCAGCGCGCACGCCGTCCTCCAACCAGATGCCGCGCCAGACGCCGATCTCGCCACCGCGCATGCGGACGCGGGCGACAATCTCTTCGCCCGGCGGCTGGACCTTGAGCACCTCTTCGATCAGCGCCCGGTCCTGCGGCAGAGACAGCGCGAGGATGGCGGCCGATGAACATTCCGGCGCCAACGGCGACAGGGCCAAGGCCCGCACCGCGCCGGTGAAGCGCAGGCGATCGAGTTCCGGTTCCCACAGCCATAGCACCACGTCGGCCGCGCCGAGGGATTCAAGGGTTGCGGTGGCGTCCCAGACAAATCGATCTTGGGCTCGAAGCATGTCCCGCGCACAACGCAGGATGGAGGCCCGCGTCCTTAAGCGTTCGAACTCCCGCGCGAGGTCGCGCCAGCCACCAGTCCGAACAGGAGATGATCTCGCCAATCGCCGTTAATTTTCAGATAAGCCGTGGCCCGTCCCTCGATCTGAAAGCCGGCTTTCAGCAGCAAACTGCGAGACGCTTCGTTTTCCGGCAGGCAGGCGGCCTCCAGCCGGTGCAGGCCAAGCCGCCCAAGCCCGAACCCACAGACCGCACGCACGGCCGCCAAGGTGTGCCCCTTGCGGGCGTGGGGCTCGCCGGACCAGTAGCCAATGGACCCCATCTGCGCGACGCCGCGCCGGACATTGGACAGGGTGATGCCACCCACAAGCTCGTGGTCGGTCTTGCGGAAGGTGAGGAAGGAATAGCCGACGCCAAGGTCCATATCGCGCTGATAGGCCATCAATCGTCGGCGGTAGGCGGCTCGCGAAAGGTCATCGGCGGGCCATGTGGGCTCCCAAGGCTGCAGGAAGCCGCGGGAGCGGCGTCGCAGGTCCGACCATGGCGTATAGTCGCTGGCGCGCGGCGGCCGCAGCACAACCCCCTCGCCTTCCAGGCGCAGGCCGATATCCGGCGATATCCAGTCGAGTAGCGCCAACCGTTTGTCTCCTCCACGCCAAACCTAGCGCGGAAAGGCGGCGGGTTCAAAGTCCCCCGAGAAATCCGGTGTTAGCCGAACAGCGCGTCTTCATAAGCGCGTCCAGCCCCGGCGGACCGTTTTGGGCCGAGAACGGCGCATGCGGAGGTACGCTCTGCCAGGATGCGCATCCCTACTCGGACGATGTCGTCGGCGGTCACATCATCGATCGACTGCGCCGTCTCGGTGGGGCTGAACAGGCGATCGAACACCAGCACCTGGCCGGCGGCCTGCTCGGCGCGGGCGAGCGCGGATTCGCGGGCCATGAAGGTCGCCGACTTCATCTGCGCCTTGGCTCTGGAGAGTTCGGCCGCGTTCACGCCCTGCGTCATGGCCTTGACCTGACCGGCCGCCACCTTGGCCGCCTCGGTCGCGTCCTCGGCGGAGGTTCCGGCATAGACACCCAGGACGCCAGCGTCGGCGTGGGTGTCGGCATAGGCGTCGATGGCGTAGGCGAGCCCGCGATTCTCCCTCACCTCCTGGAACAGCCGCGACGACATTCCGCCGCCCAGGATCTCGGCGAACAGGCGCAGAGCGAAATAGTCCGGATCGCGCACGCCAAAGGCTGGCAACAGCAGCACCAGATGCGCCTGCTCCAGCGCCTTGGCCTTCGCGGTCTGGCCGCCAACGAAGCGCGCGGGAGCGACCGCTGGCGGTGGGGCTGCGGTCGCGGCGTTGGAAAACAGCGCCTCGGTCAGGCTCAGCAGCTCACCTTCGTCCACGGCGCCCGCCGCACCGATGACGATGGCGTCGGGGCCATAGAGGCCGGCGTGGAAGGCTTTGAGGCTCTCGGAGGTTGCGGACGCCACGGTCTTTGGCGCGCCCAGGATGGGTC